>Ga0209009_1000044_pt1 | contig 57482 bp, 68 predicted proteins | sample BlaSpr_A8_OM3_M2_FD_187979 | JGI IMG/M metagenome (GOLD analysis project Ga0209009, IMG submission 187979) | Forest soil microbial communities from Thunder Bay, Ontario, Canada - Black Spruce, Ontario site 2_A8_OM3_M2 (SPAdes) (version 2) | ecosystem: Environmental > Terrestrial > Soil > Boreal... | reverse complement strand
CGAAGAACGCAAAGCTCAATAGCTGTCCACCCACGCACATCACGGCGCACATGCCGAGGAACTCGGCGACGAAACGACCGGCGGGTCGTAGGTAGCCCGCCTGAGGGGTCGCCACTCTTGTGACTGTCTGTGCCATTACATACCTCCCTATGCCCTCGCCGGCAGCGATAGGCAGCTCTCGCGCCGTCGAGGTAGCTTGTTGGTTCTTGCCTGCAGCTAAGGACGCTTGGCCGAGCGGAACTAGGGCCCGATGGCCCGCAAGCTGCGGGACCTGCGGCCCCGCTGGCAGCTGCCCGCGTACGTCCGACACAGACGCTAAGCCGAATGAACCAGCCGCTCGACGGCCTCCGATAGTTCCCTGACCTTAGCCGTCGGGTCGCCAGCGCGGATGGCATCGACCACGCAGTGCTCGGTATGGTTGCGAAGGAGGAGGAGGGCCACTCTTTCGAGTGCCGCCCGGGCGGCGTTCACCTGGGTGAGCACATCGATGCAATAACGGTCGTCCTCGACCATCTTCTCCAGACCGCGGACCTGGCCCTCGATCCGCTTGAGGCGGGAGATGACCTGGTCTTTGTCGGCTGTGTAGCCCGCCATGCTCGCAGGCTAGTCTCCTACCGGGAACCCCTATAGGGTATTTGGGCCCGGAGAGTGCGGGACCCTTAGCCCTAGGGCCCCGCCGGCCTCGGTTCTAGGCTGAAGACGTCCGAATTACAGGAGGTGTCTAGAGATGATGTGGTACTACGGCGGCGGCGGCTGGAACTGGCTCTGGATGACGCTGATGATGCTGATCTTCTGGGGTGGCGTGATTGCGGTGGCGGTCTGGGCGATCCGGTCAGGCCTTGGCTCTCGCCGGGAAAATGACGCCCTGGACGTACTTCGCCGTCGGCTGGCGGCCGGCGAAATCAGCCAGGAAGACTTCGAGAAGACCAAGCGCATCCTGCAGGGATAGGCACCGGCCAGCCTCACTTACGACAATGAGCACAGCCGACCTCGTCGTCATCGTTGCTGGCGTCGCCCTCAGCGGGTTCCTCGCGTGGTTCTTCTTCGGCCCCAAGAAGGCGCGGCACGCGGAGCTCGTGGGCCAGGTCCAGGAAGTTCATATCACGGTCAAGGGCGGCTATTCGCCCGACCTGATCCGAGTGCGGCAGAAGGTGCCGCTGCGCATTGTGTTCGACCGCCAGGAAAGCGGTGACTGCACCTCGCGGGTCGTATTTCCCGCTTTCGCCGTCAGCCACGCCCTGCCCGCCTTCGCGAAGACCACGGTTGAGCTCACGCCCGATCGGAGCGGGCAGTTTGGCTTTGCGTGCGGGATGAACATGGTCCACGGCACCCTGATCGTCGAGCCAACCAACGGTGATCGGGTCACCGCCATCTCACTCACCGAGTCCGCTCCGTCAGCTGAGCCGGCTGTCGCAATGGGGCCCACTCCACCGGGGGCAGAAACGGAGGATTCGGAGGCGGCCGACCGAAAGGCCGAGATCTCCGACCTGACGCGACGCGTGGTCATCGCGGCGGTGCTGACCGCCCCCGTCCTGTTCACCGTCATGGCCGGCAACTTCCTGCCAGCCGGTGGACTGACCAGCCTGCTGCTCGACCGCTGGGTGCAGCTGGCGCTGATCACCCCCGTGATGCTATATGCCGGTTGGCCCATCCATCGCACCGGCTGGCTCAGCCTCCGCCATCGGACCGCGGAGATGAACGCGCTGATCACCATCGGCACCACCGCCGCCTATGGGTACAGCTTGCTCGTCACCGTGGCCTCTGGCCTGCTGCCAGAGAACCTACGGGAGGTCTACTTCGAGGCTGTCGGCGTCATCATTACGCTGATCCTTCTCGGGCGGCTGCTCGAAGCTCGGGCCAAGGCCGGGACCGGCGAGGCGATCCGCAAGCTGATCGGTCTCCAACCGCGCACGGCGAGGCTGGTGCGAGATGGCATCGACGCCGACGTCCCGGTGCAGGAGCTCGTCCCTGGCGATGTGATCGCCGTTCGCCCCGGGGAGAAGATCCCAGTGGACGGTGAGGTCGTGGACGGTCACTCCACCGTTGACGAGTCGATGGTCTCCGGCGAGCCGATGCCCGTCAGCAAGCGATCCGGTGACACGGTGATTGGAGCCACGCTCAACCAGACTGGCGCCTTCCGATTTCGCGCGACCAGGGTCGGCAAGGACACCGTGCTCGCCCAGATCATTCGGCTGGTCGAGCAGGCGCAGGCCTCCAAGGCGCCCATCCAGCGGCTGGCCGACCTCGTCGCCAGCTACTTCGTGCCGGCGGTGATGTTCATCGCGATCGCCACGTTCGTCCTCTGGTTTGTCGCGGGGCCGCCGCCGACCTTCACGCAGGCGCTCGTCAGCGCGGTCGCGGTGCTGATCATTGCCTGCCCCTGCGCGCTGGGGCTCGCGACCCCGCTCTCGGTCATGGTCGGGACCGGCAAGGGCGCCGAACAGGGCATCCTTATCCGCTCGGCGGAGGCGCTGGAGACCGCCCATAAGCTCGATACCGTCATCCTGGACAAGACCGGAACCATCACCCGCGGCGCTCCCGCGCTGACGGACGTCGTGGTCATTGGCGCCATCCCGGAGGCCGCGCTCGTCAGGCTGGTGGCGTCCGCAGAGCGGGCATCCGAGCATCCGCTCGCCGCTGCCATCGTCGCCGGGGCCAGGGTGCGCGGCCTCGAGACTGTCCAACCGAAGGACTTCGACTCCGTCACCGGCAAGGGCGTCCGAGCCACGGTCGACGGGCACGCGGTGCTGGTCGGGAACGTCAGGCTGCTCCAGGACGCCGGCATCGACGCCGCGAAGCTCAATGTGGTAGCGGACCGGCTGGCTGAGGATGGCAAGACGCCGCTGCTGGTGGCGATTGATGGCCAGCCGGCGGGCGTCATCGCCGTTGCCGATACGCTCAAAGAGGATTCACCCGCTGCCGTCGCAGCCCTGCATCGACTCGGCGTCCAGGTAGTCATGATTACCGGCGACAACCGCCGCACGGCCGCGGCAATCGCCCGGCAGCTCGGCATCGAGCGGGTGCTGGCCGAGGTGCTGCCGGAACGGAAAGCGCTCGAAGTCAAGCGTCTCCAGGCCGAGGGGCGGCGAGTCGCCATGGTGGGCGACGGCATCAACGACGCCCCGGCCCTGGCGCAGGCGGACATCGGCATGGCGATCGGCACCGGCACCGACGTGGCGATCGAGGCGTCGGATATCACGCTGATCTCGGGCGCGTTGACCGGGATCATCACCGCCATCCGGCTGAGCCGCGCCACCATGCGCAACATCCGCCAGAACCTGGTCTTCGCTTTCGGCTACAACGTGGTCGGCATTCCGATCGCCGCTGGCCTCCTGTACCCGTTTGTTGGCCTTCGCCTCAGCCCGATCATAGCCGCGGCGGCGATGGCGATGAGCTCCCTGTCAGTGGTCTCCAACGCCAACCGGCTCCGCGGTTTCAAGCCACAACCGCTGCCGGCCACGGAGGTCAATCACGCACCGGAAGAGCCGAAGGTGGAGATCAGTTCGCCGGAGCGGGATGAAGTCGCTGTGAAGGGGCGCGACCCGGTGTGCGGAATGGAGGTCGATTCTGCGGCCGCCGCCGGGAGCACCGTCCACGAAGGCATGACCTACTACTTCTGCTCGATAGGTTGCTTAAAGGCTTTCCAGGCGGATCCAAGCGCCTACCTGACGAAGGTCTAGCCCTGGGAGGAGATGTGGACGCGGCAGTCGGCTAGTCATCGGCTCCTGGGCGCCAAAATAGGTGGGGCGCTAACCTGGCAGAAATCGCCTTTCCGAGGAGGTGGGCACGGATGCACAACGTTGATGTCGATCGGATAGAAGAAACGCAACGCAAGGCCAAGGACAATCCGTCGGTCGCCACTCTAACGGTGGAGTTGAAGGGTGACTGGCGAAGCAATCCCCACCAAAAACAGTTCGGAGGCACGGTCAAGTTCCCCGAGGGCGAAGCACTGTTCGAAGCTGACTTTCCACCATTTCTGGGCGGTGAAGGTCGGGCACCAAGCCCATTGATGTACTGCTTCTACGGAGCGATGTGCTGCTACGGCGCGACCTTCGCCACCCAGGCGGCGATGGCCGGTGTCGAGCTGAAGGGCCTTCGCATCGGTCTGAACCTGTCCGTTGACTTCCGGACAGCACTTGGGCTAGGCGGATTCACGCCCCTCTCGGCATTCAACTTCGAAGTTGAGGTCGATACGAAGGCAAGTGACGAGGACGTGCAGCGAGTGAAGCAGCTGGCCGACGAACGCTGTCCGGCCATTTGGGCTATGGAGAACAAGGTTCCCTACTCAACAAAAGCCAAAAGGGTCAAGCCAGCGGCAGCCTAGCGGCGATCGTCCAATCGCGCTCCCGCCCGGGCCTCCGTTTGTGTGGCCCTTATTGGCTTGATCTCGTATCGCCTCCATTCGACGCCGGCATCCAGGAGGTTCGTGGGGCTGACTGCCCAGCCGTCGCGACACCAGCAGCCTGGTGGCACCGCGCCATAGTACAATATCGCAATACTCACAGATTCGTAGATACCGGTGTGCAACATCACCAAGTGCTGCCAGGACGTCTGCCTCGAGCACATGCGGCTCACGGACAACGCGATCATCCCGCTGAAAGAGCGGGTCGCGGGCCGCTATTACGATCCCCTCGTCTGGCTAAGCCGCAAGCTTCGGGGGGGAAGTAGCGGCTAGTGGCCCCCTCGCCCCAGCCTTCCAGTGAGTCCAGCCAGCCCCCGCTGATGCGGCCGCGCGTGGCTGCGATCATGCGCACGAAGGTGCCGACGATTGCCCCGACCTCCTCGTTGGCGGAGGCCGCGCAGCAGATCGTCGACGGTGGTCACAACGCCCTGTTCGTCGCGGATTCCGCAGGTCAACTCCTGGGCGTGATCGGCATCCGGCATATCCTGACGGCACCCAGGAAGCGAGGTCTCGTGACCGCCGATCGTCTGGCCGAAAACGCCAAAACCTGGGCCACGCTGCAGGTGGGCCGGGTGATGGAGCGGCAGGTTACGACCGTGAGTCCCGAGACCCGAGTCATCGAGGCGGCCGCCATCATGACCAACCAGGGCTTTCATCCGCTGGCCGTGTTACGCGAGGGGAAGCTGGTGGGCGTGATCTCGCGGGCCGACATCGTGCGCAGTCTGCTGGCGGCGGCGGCCACGGACGCCGGCGCAAACCCGGGGCTGGCGCCGAGTTAGGTGCGGAATCGGCCCTTAGCCGATGCTGGTTGCGGCGTAGGAAGTTGGCGGAGGCTCACCCGCCCGCCAGCACTCGACTGTTGCCAGCCTGGGCTCGTTTCGCCGATCATGTCGCTGAAAGTTCCGTTGGGCATCGGCCACGATCTGGAGAGCCCAGTGCATGGCCTCGGTGGCGTTCGGAGCCGGAATGCCCAGCACCAGTCGGACCAGCCCGTCGTCGGCACGTCCGACCCCGACCGGGCGGGTAAAGCCATAGTTGTCCTGAAGCCAGGAAATCAGCTGTCGGTCCCTGGCGGTCAGCGCCACGCCGACTCGCTAGTCTGCGGTGCGACCGGGTCCGGCCATCCTTATAAAAGGGGGCGGTCTCACAGGATGCTGAGCTTGGCTCCGTCACGCTCGAGGCCCCCAGCGACCTGCTCCAGGAGCGATCGGGCGTAGGCGTTCGCCAAGTGGCGTGAGGCGTCAGCCGAAGCGGGGCCGGCCGCGTCGGCCAGATTGCGGGCGGTCAAGCCATGGAAGGACAGGACGGAGCGGCTCGCCGCATTGCCGTTGGGCGCTGGGGCCAGGGTCAGGTCACCCCGGATCAGCGGACTCCCGGGCGCTCTCTCCGGCGATTCGAGTTGAATCGTGCAAACGAGGGCTTGCTTCAGGGTCTGGACCCGGGTCACCCGCAGGCGACACTCGCGAGGCGGCGTCCCGCGGAGTTGCACACGCCGGGTGGAGAACTGACCCGGCAAGCCGAGCCAAGTCCAGCCGGCCAGCTGAAACAGCCTTGCGGCCCGCTTGAAGTCGACAATGGCAATGGTTTCGGCACGAACTCCCAGGATCATCGGATGCTACGCCTCCAGCGAATATTTGCTTCTTTGCATCTTTAAGGATACGATAACCACCTGTGCTTGTACACTCCCGGATGAGGCCGTGAACCACTCGTTACAAAGCTTCAAAGCCGAGTTCTTCAAGGCCCTGGCGCATCCGACCAGGATCCGGATTCTGGAGTTGCTACGCAACGGCGAGAAGAGCGTTGGCGAGCTTCAACAGGAGGTCGCGAGCGAAGGTTCAACCGTGTCACAGCAGCTGGCCATCCTGCGGATGAAGAACGTCGTGGACACCCGCAAGGTGGGCAACGTTATCTATTACCGCCTCCGCGACCCCCTGGTCAACGATGTCCTTGACGTCGCGCGACGAATCTTCGACAGTCACGTGATCGAGCTGCAGTCGATGACCGACGAAGCCGGCTCTGAGGAAGCTCCGGCCGAGGGCGACGTCTCGGCAAAAAGAACCGCTTAGCTTCCCAAAATCTGGAGCCGACGAGCGGATTCGAACCGCTGACCCGCTGTTTACAAATCAGGATTTACCGGGTCCGCAGCGTACCAGGGAGTGCTAACAAGTGCCGTTTTATATTCGGCTCCCGAAAATTTCGTGCCGATAAGTATCGACAAGTGCCGACTGGTGGTCACGAGTCTGGTGGTATTTTGGTGGTACGACCTATCGCATCGGTCCGGGCTAGCGGGGCAGTGTCGCGTCGACGTTTGTAACTTATCGGACACCCCTCACGGGCAGTATGGCGGCGGCCCCGACGATGGCGCAGATCCCGGCGGCGGCGTACAGCACGCCGAAGTTGCCGCCGCCGATCGAAAGAATGAGCGGTGCGCTAGCCGGCGCGATGGAGAAGGGTAGAGCGCCGGCGATATTGAACACGCCGAGATCTTTGGCGTTGTTGGCTTTGTTCGGTAGCACGTCGGCGATGAGCGCGAGATCGACGGCCGTATAGATGCCGAAGCCGAGCCCGCTGATGGCCAGCCCCACGAGGAATCCGTTGAAGTTGCTGGCGATTGCGACCGCGAACATTGCCAGGCCGTACACGATCGACGCGCCGAAAACGAAGATCTTCCTTCGGCCCGTCCGGTCAGAGAGCCTGCCAGCGATGAGCGAAGCAGCGACGATCAGGGCGGACTGGGTGACCGTACCGACGAATATCTGTTGTGGCACGTCGGCGACGGCGGTGCCGATCCTGCTCAGCAGGAAATAGGCCTCGTAGGTGGTCAGGAGGGCGTAGGCCATAAGGAACAGGAAGCGACTACCGAAGGCCCAGGCGAAGTCTGGGCTCGTACGCGGCCTGACGTAGAAGGTGTTGGCGAATTCTCGTAGCGACCAGGTCGGCCTGGCCGCCCTGGCAAGCCGCCGGTCCTTCAGCGCGACCGCGAAGAGCAGGATGAAGAACCCGCCAGTCGCGCATGGGACCAGGAACGTCGCGATCGGGTGGCCGGTGAAAAGTTTGACCAGAAACGTGCCACTAACCGCCGCGATTGGGAGACAGATGCCCAGGACGCCGGAGACCTGACCGCGCTGCGCGCGCGGGACCTGGTCGGGCAGAACCGCCACCAGGGCGGCGAGTAGTGCGTTGAAAAATAACTGGACGATGCACCATCCGACGAGGACGACCGGGATGCTGGGCGCCAACGCCACAATGAGGATGCCGATCGTACCGCCCACCAGGCCTATGACCATCCATGGGCGTCGCATCCCCAGGCGCGACGAGGTGCGGTCGCTCATCCTCCCGAAGAACGGATTACCGAAGATTGAGACCAGCGCGCCGGTCCCCGCGACAAGCGCCAGGTTACTCGGCGCCTGTTTGATCCCCACCAGCGAGTTGATCCGTAGCGGCAGAGTGACCAGGATCGGCGCGAGGAACAGCAGATTGATGCTCATGAACGCCAACGTGTACAGCGACATGAACCCCCAGCCGACCCTGTGAGGTTCGGGCGACTCAGGATCGAGCATTCGAGGATGCCATCCAGCCCGCGATCTGTGCCCGTGAGTTGAATCCGAGCTTGTTCAGGATGTTGCCGACGTGAGTGGCGACGGTGCGATCGGAAATGAACAAGCGGGCGGCGATCTGCTTGTTACTCAGTCCGTCGGCGACCAACCGCGCGACCTCCAGTTCGCGCTTCCCGAGGGGCGCTCCGCCGTCCGCGCCACCAGAGGTCGCGATCTCGGCTTGATCGGATTCGCCCAGCGCGAGGTGCAATGCCGCCATGCGAGTCAAGCGGGTACCCGCCTGGAATTCGGCCTTGAATTTCGACGATCCCAGCTTTCCCATCGCCGACTCTTTGGCCTGGGCCAGCACTGGAACAAGCGGTCCCATGATGTCGGCGCCGGTCTGCCTCCCCGCGGCTTCTGCGGCCCCGAGCAGCTGTGCCGCTGCTCGCGCCTGGCCAGTGTTGGCCGCATACCAGCCTGCAGCCGCAAGTCCGTAATACTGCGCGAGCCGGTTATCGATGGTCCGAGCGAACCGCAACGCTTCGCTGAACTGTGAGTTGGCGCTATGAAAATCGCCGGACATCATCCCCACCATACCGAGGTTGCGAAGCATCGCTTCCAATTGGTACAGGTCACCGGCTTCTCGGCTGAGGCGCGCGCCCTCCAAGGACACGGCTCTGGAAGTCTCGAGGTCCCCATCGAAGATCGCCTGAATGGCCCGAGACTCCATTAACTCGATGGTCGCGGGGAAGTCATCCAGACCCGGGGTAATCGCTTCGGCCTCCTCGAGATAGCGTCTCGCCGCCTCATGATCGCCAGCCAGGTTCTCGGCAGTCGCGGCTATCGATAGTGACTCGGACAACAGCGCTGGCCGCCCCATCTCTCGAGCCGTCGTTATCGCTCGAGCGATCCATGGTCTGGCTCCGACGGGATCGGCCTGCAGCATGCTCAACCAGCCGCGGAGGTAATAGGCCCGCACCAGCGTGAGCGGGGACGCCCCGCCGGACGCGAGCAGTGGGTCGAGCCAGCGCACGCTCTCCGTGGTCCCGTGCGTAATCCAGTAGTACTTCATCGAGGCGGCGATATCGAGCCCACGGGCAGAGTCGCCGCGCGCCAGGCATTGGTGAAGAACCGCCCGGATATTGTCGATTTCCAGCTCGGCCCACGCGAGCCACTCGAGTAGCCGGTATCGGGCCTGGTCCGCAGATCGTAGGCACGCCGTCCGGTAGTGCTCGAGGCACCGCTCCTCGAGAAGCTCCTCCTCCTGTGCAGCCCCCAACTTCAGGCGGGCGTATTCGCGCAGCGTCTCGTGCAGTCGATAGCAAGCGAGTCCCCTGACGTCCTCTTTGGTTACCAGCGATTTATCGACCAGAGCGGACAGTATGTCCATCGCGCCCATGGCCGGCACCTCATTGGACGTGCAAACCGACTCCACATCCTCCAGGGTGAATCGACCGGCGAAGACGCATAACCGCCTGAACAGCATTTGCTCGGCCCAGGTCAACAGATCGTAACTCCAGTCAATGGTCGTTCGAAGCGTCTGATGACGCGGGAGTGCAGCGCGCCCTCCGCCGGTGAGCAGCGCAAATCGGTCGGTCAGGCGATCGAGGATCTGGCCCACGCTGAGGACTCGGGTTCTGACGGCGGCGAGCTCAATGGCAAGGGGCAAACCATCGAGCCGCCGGCATAGCGCGACGACCAGTGCCTGGTTCGAGGCGGTGAGCTCGAACGTCCCCGATGCCGCTCCCGCCCGCTCACTGAACAGCATGACGGCTTCGTTCTGTCGCAGCTGAGCGAGTGGTTGCGTTGCGTCCCCTGGAGGGACCTGCAAGGGCGGAATCGGGATGACGTGCTCGCCTGGCACCTGGAGCGGCTCTCGAGTTGTTGTGATCACCGTCAGCCTGGGCGCGACGCGAAGGACGTCGGCCACCAACGGAGCGACGTCTCCGAGGAGGTGCTCACAGTTGTCGAGGAGGAGCAGCAGCTGCTTGTTTTGTAGGTCGGAGAGCAGGATCTGCAGCGGCTTCGCTGCGGCCTGGTCTCGGAGGTCGAGGGCGGCGAGCACGGCGTTGGGCACGAGGGCGCCATCGTGAATCTCGGCAAGCTCGACCAACCAGGCGCCGTCCGCGAATCCTCGTTCCAGGTCGGCCGCAGTCCGTAGCGCGAGTCGAGTTTTCCCCACCCCTCCAGGCCCCACGAGGCTGACCAGGCGGGCCGCCGTCAGCTTCTTTCTGATCTCGGCGAGCTCCCGGCGGCGGCCAACGAAGCTCGTCGCCTCCGCCGGCAGATTGCCCAACCGGTGCTTAGGCCTGGCCATGACTACGTATCGAATCCTTAATCCTGACGATTCCCGCGGCCGGCTCCGGCCTCAGGCTGACAAGTATGACGAAGGAGCTAGCGACCCAGCGAGTTGAGGTCACATTTGTCGGGTCACCTCCGGCGCGACAAATCGCGCAGGCGATAGGAGTCACCGAGGTGGAGCTCGACGGCTGCCGACTGCGCTGTCTTGTTTGTGGCAGCTTCCAGCCATTTCTCGAAGCACTCCGCGGTTACGAGGTCATCAGCCTGTCTTCCACCCCCGCGGTTTCCATAGGAGATGAGTCATGAACGAGCTGAACAGTCAAGCCGACACCGCGGGCAACGAACCAACACTGATCGCCTCACTCGACGCACAGCTAATGGAGCTGATCGAGTTCGTCTGGGCCTGCGAGGCGGCGGCCCGGCGAGAAGACCACGTCGATGCCGTGATTCGGTACGGGAACGACTGGGGCGCGAAATGAAGGCGTTCACATTGGGGAGGTGGTTGATGGCGGCAAACTGACGCCGCTCATCGTGAACATCAATCAGTGGTCGTCACGTCGATGACCGTATCAAACAAGGAGTTTCAGATGAGTCCACAAAGAAAGACAGCGTTTGCCGCAGGCGCGCTCTACCTGCTCAGCTTCGTCTCGATCCCGACCCTCTTCCTCTACAACCCGCTGCGCGCTTCGAACTACATCCTCGGGCATGGCTCGAATACCGGCATCATCGTCGGCGCCATCCTGGAGGTGATCGTGGCGGTCGCCGGGATGGGGACGGCGGTCGCCCTGTTCCCGGTGGTCAAGCGGCAGAATGAGGGAGTCGCCCTCGGCTTCGTCGGCTCACGAACCCTGGAAGGCGCCGGCATCCTCGCCGGCGTGGCCTGCGTCCTCTCGCTCGTGACCCTGCAGCAGTCCGCAGTCGGAACGAGCGGGTTGGCCACCGGCCATGCGCTGATCACAATGTATGACCGGATCTTCCTGCTCAGCCAAAGCTTCTTTCCGGCACTCAATGCCCTGCTGATCGGCTCACTGCTGTACCAGTCGCGCCTGGTGCCTCGGTGGCTTCCACTGCTCGGATTCGTCGGAGCGACCCTGCTGGTCGCTGCCGACGGCGCCATCCTGTTCGGTCTCACCGGCCAGCATGGTGCTGTAGGGGCGTTGGCAATCCCGATCGCAGTCTGGGAGTTTTCGCTGGGCGTTTATTTGGTCGTTAAAGGCTTTAAGCCCTCTGCCATCACCGCCCTTTACAGCCGACCTGTCGGAGTGGACAACGCTTCCATGGCCCCTGTGGCTGCTCGGTAACGTCTCACGCCTCCACTCGGCATAGCTCGGAGCCCGGCATCGGCCGGGCTCCGACAAGCCGAGCCAACCCTGTCGCATTCCGACCGGTGCACTGACCCCAAGTGCGCGCCTCGCGCGTTTGGCGGCTTTGAGCCAATAGAAAAAAGGAGTCAAAAATGAGTTCAATTCTTGTCCGCATCGCCGCCACAACCGTCGCCGCCTTGGCGCTCATCATGGCTGCGGCATCGCCCGTCCAGGCCGCAAGCCAAATCAATTGCAATGACGTCGGCGCCACGACGCCGTGCTTTGAGAAGGTCTGGTCGGACGGGGCCCAGGTCAAGATGACTTTTATCGACCTCAACCCCGCGCCATCCAACGCTCCCACACGCAACTTCTACGTCCTGGCGCCACAGACCGGCGCCCCCCAGGGCAGTGTGCCCTTCCTGCACGATCACGTCATCGGCGACGTGTCACCGCAGAGCCATGGCGGCGACCGTAGCGACAACCCTGTTCGCTATCACGGCTACTTCGTCCTCTGCAGTGCTCAGGGCATCTCCAGCGGTGGCTGCGTGCCTACGATGACCTCAATCCCAGGCCTGGGAACCGTACCCTTCGCCAAGACAGTAAACGGGCACAAGCTGACCTCCGCCGAAGCCATCGAGTCGCCGGCAAACTCCGGACTTCTCACCCTCTTCGACACGGGGGGAGAGTTCATCGCCACAATCAAACCCCAGTAAGAAGACGAATCCCGATAACACGCCATTGCCCATTCGAGGGACGAGGGTGTGAGAGACGGGGGCTGCGGTCCCCCGTCTTTCTCTCTCCACGCCACGGTCTTTGATATGGGTGTTTTCGCTGGGGGTCTGGCTGGTTCCTCTCCGATCCCCTTTAGCGATACGCGAGATGAAGGAGTGAACAGGTCACTCGCCCCTGGGCGGCTGACCGGTAGTCTTCTCCTCCACCCAGCACTGCTTAGCCCTGCTTCGGCCGGGCTCCAACCCTCCCTGCTCTAACTCAGCCGAAGCGGCATCCTTCGCGTCCGCCGGGGACAACAAGTGTCTCGGTGGCCGTCGGACAGATCGGCGAGAGCTGGACCAGTCGGAATGGGGCGGAGGTAGTAGAAGAGATGGGCATCTTCCAACGAAGGGATGACGAAACTTCATGACAGCCTGCTAGGAGAGGGTCAGACTTATCGCCGAGGAGCTCGCGCCTCTTTCGTGGCGCACAGTTAGCAGCCCCAAACGGGACTCATGGGAGGTCAGATCATGATCGAGATAAAGCCGACGGCGAACGGCCCTGCGCCTGCGACCTTGCACACCTCGGTTCAGGCGAAAGCGAAACCTCGTGATTTGACCGGGTCTCGAATGATGTATTCGAGGCTGATTGGCGCGCTGTTTTTGTTGGGGTTTCTCTGCTACGGAGTGGGCTCTGCTCTTGCGACTTCTCTGGTCGGTGGCTCCAACTTTCTCTCGACGATTGCCGCAAGTCAGACCATCCTGGTCATCGGAGCCTTCCTGATCTTCTTGAACACCGGGGTGGATCTGGGCAAGGCGGTTCTGTTCTTCCCGATCCTGGAGAAGCACAGTAAGAGAACCGCGCTCGCGTACTTGGCCACGATGATCGTCGAGGTCGTCCTGCTGGCGATTGGGGCGCTCGCTCTCCTACTGATCGTTCCGCTGGCCAAGCACGCTGGCGAGGCTGGGGCGCAAACCCTCGGAACAATCTTGGTCCAGACGAATGCCACGGCCTACCAGATGGGGGAGATGACGCTCGGGGTCGGAGCCGTATTCCTGTGCTTGCTGCTGTTCCGGACTCAGCTGGTCCCGCGGTGGCTGGCGATTTCGGGCTTGATCGGTTACCCGATTCTCGTGGTGGGCACCATCGCTGAAATCTTCGGGATCCATATCGGCCTCTATCTCACGATCCCCGGGTTCTTCTTTGAGCTGGTACTGCCATTCTGGCTCTTCTTCAAAGGTTTCCAGCCGGAGGCTTACCGAGGGCAGCCCGTCGGCGTTCAAACCACATGAGTGGCCGGGACTTGGCTGGTCAGACTCGTGGCAAGTATCTCGGCAACACCCGCACACCTCGGGAGACCTAAACAAATGGCTGTAACGCCTGTCGCAAAAGTTGAATCCGGCGAACTCGCCCCTGCGCCTGCGGTGGGGCTGATGAAGGCGATCGTACAAGACACATATGGCAAACCTGAGGCGGTTCTGCGGCTCGAGACCATCGCCATGCCGGTGCCCAAAGATGGCGAGGTGCTAATTCGCGTTCACGCGGCCTCCGTTCATGTCGGCGACTGGATGATGGTGACGGGCGTGCCGTACATCGCGCGCCCGGCCTATGGAATGCCCAAACCAAAGAACCGTGTTCCCGGAACGGACGTCGCGGGAACGGTCGAGGCGGTCGGCCAGGGCGCGACAGGGCTGCGATCCGGCGATGAGGTATTCGGCTGGTGCACAGGCGCCTTTGCAGAGTACGTTTGCGCCCCAGCGGATCACTTCGTGGTGAAGCCGGCCAACCTCACCTTGGAGCAGGCAGCGGCCGTCGGGGTGTCCGCAACCACTGCCCTCCAACTCCTGCGCGATCAAGCGAAGGTCCAGTCAGGTCAGAAGGTCTTGATCAACGGTGCCTCAGGAGGCTTGGGGACGTTCGCCGTGCAGATCGCCAAAGCGTTCGGCGCTGAAGTAACAGGGGTCTGCAGCACGAGGAACGTGGAGATGGTTCGATCGATCGGGGCTGACCATGTCATCGACTATACCCACGAGGACTTTGTCCAGGGAACGCAGCGCTACGACTTCATCCTCGACAACGTCGCGAACCATTCGTTGGCAGACACGAGACGGGCACTTACCACCACGGGGAAGTTGCAATCAAACAATGGAACGTCGGGCGGTCGTTGGTTCGGCACCATGGGTACCGTCATCAAAACGGCCGCAGGGTCGAAGTTCGGCCACCAGCAGTTAGGCCCATCCATCAAGTTTCAGAACCGAAAGGACCTATTCGCCCTGAAGGAGCTCATCGAAGCTGGGAAGGTCAAACCCGTCATTGACGCGATGTACCCGCTGAGTGGGGCGGCGGAGGCAATCGGACATGTCGGAGGAGGACACGCCCGAGGAACGGTGGTCATCACCACCTGAGGCGCGGACTATGGCTGGTGCACTCCCGATGGCCGGTAAGGTCGTTCTCGTAACTGGTGGCACCGGAGGAATCGGGAAGGCCACCGCGATCGGGCTGGCGTCCATCGGTGCCCGGGTCGGGATCACGGGTCGCGACCTCGGGCGGGCCGAACAGGTCGCCGCCGCCATTCGTTCCGCCTCTGGAAACCCTGCCGTCGATGCGTTCGGCGCCGACATGAGTTCCCAGACCGAGGTCCGGCGACTCGCCGTCGCGGTCCTCGACACCTACCCGCGGCTCGACGTGCTGATCAACAACGTCGGTGGGTTTTGGGCACACCGACACCTGACGGCCGACGGATTGGAGCAGACATTCGCCGTCAACCATCTCGCCGCATTTCTGCTTACCAACCTCCTATTGGATCGGCTCAAGGCCAGTGCCCCGGCGCGGGTTGTCACCGTCTCGTCGGGCGCCCAGTCGATGGGCCGGATCGACTTCGACGACCTGGAGGGCGCTTGCAACTACTCCGGACAGCGGGCCTACAGCCAGTCCAAGCTCGCCAGCGTCATGTTTACCTTCGAGCTAGCGCGCCGCCTCGAAGGCACTGGCGTCACGGCGACTGCCGTGCACCCCGGTGTGGTGCGCACCAACTTCGGCGCTGAGGATCAGGCCTGGTTCTTCACGGTCGTAAGTGGCCTGGTCCGCCCGTTTCTAAAGACCCCGGCGCAAGGGGCCCAGACGTCAATCTTCCTCGCCTCTTCACCTGACGTCGACGGTGCTACGGGCCAATTCTTCGCCGACCGCAGGCCCAAGACGGCTAACAGGCTCGCCAACGACGCTCAGATGTCGGCCAGGCTCTGGCAGGTCAGCGCCAACCTGGTCGGCTTCGAACAGGGGCGGGTAGCTAGTGCGTGACCCGCTGTTTATGGAATAGTCGCAGCGTCCCAGACCGGGTCCAGTCGTCGACCTCCAATTCGGATGGTGCCATTTCGAGGCCAAACGAGGCCCATTTTTCGGACGGCTTCTTTGAAAATTGGTGGTACTTTTCATGGTACGGCTCCCACTTAAAGGAGCTCGTCCTGGTGGTTTCGTATTCAGAATCTGGAGCCGACGGCCGGATTCGGACCGGCGACCCGCTGTTTACAAAACAGCTGCTCTGCCAGCTGAGCTACGTCGGCGTGCGCCCCGATTATATGAGGGCTACGAGGTGGCCACTGTCGTGTGGGCCGGCTCGAGTGCGTTGATGGTGATCTGGTTGACTGGCACGTTGTCGCTGAGGAAGGTGGTCACGAAGGTGCTGCGAGTTGGGTCCCACCAGGTGATCAGGTAGTTCTGTCCCGGCGGCATCTGCACTTTGAAGTTCCCCTTGGCGTCAGTTGACGTCGAGTAGATCTTGCCGCCCGAGTCGTCATACGTATGAGCTTTGACGATCTTCCAGTGGGTCGCGATGCGCACCAGCCGGTTGGCGACCGGCGTCGGGTTCTGGTCGCTCACGATCAGCTGACCGGTGAGCCATTGGTCCGCATGCAAGGCTGTGCTCGCCTGGGTGGCCCACGTGGTCTTCGGATAATTGGTGACCAGCTCCGTCATTGCGTCGCGGGCTTGCTGGAAGCGCATCTGCTGCACGAAGGCGAGGCCGGCGTTGTAAAGCGTTTGCGGTAATGAGGATGCCCGCGCCAGCTTGGCCTCCGGACTATCAGGAAATTCCTTGACGAGGTTCTCGTACCAGGTGAGCGCGTTCGGATAGTCCGCCGGCTCCTGCTGGGTGTACCACTGCGCAAACCCGGCATAGGCGGCGGCCAGCCCGGCACTAGTCGAGGCGGTCAGGTTGCCGGTGGAATCGACCGTGGCCACCATCCGGTACTTGTCGATGCCGGCCTGGAATTGCTTACTGGCAACGAGCGATTGGCCCCACGCACTGAAGAGATCCGCGAGCCCGGCGTTGGCGCGGGTCGACCAGTCGGCGAGGCCGATCTTGATCGCCGCCCGGAGCTGGGCTTCGCTGTCGGCGAATTTCCCTTCCTTCGTCAGCTGGACGCCCCAAAGGAAGCGGGTCTCTGCCGTGCCCGACTGGGCGCGGTCCGCGAGCTCGCCGACGAGGATGCGCGAGGCGGGATTGCCCGCTACCGACTCGACCGTCGCGAACTGGCTGAGCGCCTGGCTGTAGGCGCCGCGCGACTCCGACGCCTGCGCTTCCGAGAGCTGATTCTGGGAGAAGGCGTACACGCCGCCCGGGATCAAAAGGAGCAGCAGCACGATGCCAATCGGCACGAGGAAGAGCCGGGTCCTGCCCGGTCGTTTGACCGGCTGGTCCGGCCCAGTGGGAGCGTATTGAGCTGCCTGGCTCATCTCGACTGGCTCGAATAACGAGTTGACGTTTGCGAGCCTGCGCCCGTAGACTAAGGCACTTGAATTGTTGAGTTTGTGAATTCAGTTAGTCAACTTTAGAGAGGAGAGGCAGCATGGCCACGTCCGCAACCGAGCTCAAGGGAACCGACTACGCCCACCCGGAGGTCCTCGTGGACACCCAGTGGGTCGCCGATCACCTCAACGACCCGAAGGTGAAGATCGTCGAGGTCGACGTCGACACCAGCGCCTACGACACCGGACATATCACGGGGGCCATCGGGCTCGACTGGCGCAAGGACCTGCAGGCGCGGCCGATCCGCGACCTTCTTTCCAAGGACAAACTCGAGGCGTTGCTCTCGTCCAAGGGCGTCAGCAACGATGACGCCGTGCTGGTCTACGGGGACAACAACAACTGGTTTGCCGCCTGGTTCGTCTGGAACCTCAAGTACTACGGCCACCAGGACGTGCGGCTGATCAATGGCGGCCGCAAGAAGTGGCAGGACGAAGGCCGCGAACTGGTGACCGACGCGCCGACCATCAAGCCGGCGACCTACGAGGCGGGCCAGCCGGACAAGTCGATTCGGGCGCTGCGCGACGAGGTACTGGCCGACTTCGGCAAGGCCGGCGTGGCGCTGGTCGATGTCCGTTCGCCCAAGGAGTACAGTGGCGAGCTCCTCGCCCCGGAGAACCTTCCGCAGGAGGGGGCTCAGCGCGGAGGGCACATCCCGGGAGCCGCGAACATCCCTTGGGGCCAGGCGGTCCGCGAGGACGGCACGTTCAAGTCGGCCGACGACCTGCGCGAACTCTATAGCTCGAAGGGCGTGACCGCCGACAAGGCGGTCATCGCCTACTGCCGGATCGGGGAGCGCTCATCGCATACCTGGTTCGTCCTGCACTACCTGCTCGGCTACCCCAACGTGCGGAACTACGACGGGTCCTGGACCGAGTGGGGGAGCCTGATCGGCGCTCCGATCGAAAGATAAGACTCGCTTATAACGCCGGAGGAAAGGATCAGGCGCCGCTAGGCCGAAGGCGCTCCGCCGACGGCGCCGCCAAGGAAAGGAACCGGCCGGGTTCCTTTCCTTGGAAGTCACGGCCGGATGACAGGCGTAACGGTTTGCCACTTGGCGTGACCTCCGCGTCGGCGTAACGTTATGGCTGACGGCGAGAGCGTTTGGCAGGCGGCCTGTGGAGGGGTGCCAGCCAGACGCTGCCTAGCGAAAGAGGGGTGCGTCCGGTGAGGGGTCTACGTCGTCTCATCTTCGTTCTCGTCGTTGTCGGTTTATTGGCCGGCGTTCCGCTCTCGGCGGTTGCGAGCGAGAGCATCCTGTCGGGCGACGTTCGGCAGGCCGAGGTGGCGTTCAACCAATCATTTCTGGCGGCGGTGCGCGGCGGCCTGGACCAGGGCGCGGCCGACAACATGATGTGGCGGTACAGCCAGGTCACCGCCATGAAGCCGTCGGCCTGGTGGCAGGCGCCGATCGCTGACCACCACAAGCTGGACGAACTGAGCCAGCTGAGCCAGGTGCTCGAGGCCACCTACAAGCAGCAGGTCGCCGACAGCCGCGATGCCCTTCAGCGTCAGCTCCATTTGTGGAACCAGATGCTGGCTGAGGCGCAGAATGCCGGGGTCTCCGCGGACGGACTCGATGCCAGCACGGCCCGGTTTGCCAATTACGCCGCACTCGCGACCACGCCCAACGCGCTGGTCGCTCTGTCTTCGGTCGTCAGCGATCAGTACTCGATCCTCGACGGCCGGATGGCAGCCTTCCGGACGGCGCGCGCGCAGGTCGATGCGGCCGCCCAAACCGCGAAGACTTTGCTGGCCGGTGCCGGCCAGTACCCGCAGCTCAGCCTCGCCGGTTTTGCGGCCTCGATCGGTGCGGCCACCGACAACGTGCCATCCGTACACAGCGCCGAGGCCTTCGGGCCGATTCTCGCGCAGCTGCAGCAGACGGCCGCCGGCATCCAGGGATTACTCGATGCCCGCACCAACGCCTACAACCAGCTGGCCGATACCCGGTCGACGCTCGCCTCGGCACAGTCGATCGGGGCGGCGCTGGGCAACCACCCGAGCACGATCAACTACCTGGCCGGACAACTTCCGGGTGCCTCGGACCAGGCCACCTTCCAGTCGATCAGCTCGCAGCTCTACCAGGAAAAGCAGGCGCTCGCAAGCGCCATCTATCTCAAGCAGCAGGTCCCGGTCTCGTACAACGCCGGCGTGGGCAAGGTGATCGTGATCTCGCTGTCGCGCCAGGTGCTGACCGCCTATCAGGACGGCAATGCAATCCTGACTACCTTCGTCGCGACCGGGCGGCCGCAGCTGCCGACCCCGCCCGGCGTCTACCACATCTTCGCCCGCTACTCCCCCTACAAGATGATCTCGCCCTGGCCCTACGGCAGCCCCTGGTGGTATCCGCCGTCGTGGACCAACTGGGCGATGGAGTTCATCGGGGGCGGCTACTTCATCCACGATGCGCCCTGGCGCTCCTGGTACGGCCCCGGCGCCAACCTCTACAACGGCACCCACGGCTGCGTGAATGTGCCCTACAGTCCGATGGCCACCCTCTGGAGCTGGGCTCCGATCGGAACGACGGTCGTCGTCCAGTACTAGCCGCGCATCCTATATATATGGCGGGGGCCTCGGGGCCCCCGCATTCGTTTTAGGCGATCACTGGATTGACGATCGGGCCAAACTCTGCTACTATTTGATCTCGCCTAGCAGTCGCTAGGTCTTTTTTGTGTCTGGACCCTTTTACCCCCTGGAGATTCAATGCCTGCCCTAGCTTCGACCATCACCTTGCAGTGTCAGACCTGTAAGGAACGCAATTACACGACGGTCAAGAACAAAAAGAACGATCCCGACCGGCTGGAAATCCAGAAGTTCTGCCCCCGGTGTCGGAAACACACCGCCCACAAGGAAACCAAGTAGGGTGGCAACCTTCTTATACTGTTCGCGCCGACCGGCACAGGGGTGTAGCTCAGTTGGTAGAGCAGCGGTCTCCAAAACCGCGGGTCGGGCGTTCGAGTCGCTCCACCCCTGCCAGACTCAGGTATAACTACATGGCCAACAGCGTCCCTACCGAACCAAGGTCGAACAGAGTGCTGCAACGCCCGGCTCCCGCTCCGCGTCGGGGCCTCATCCGCAACTTCGAGGACATTCTTGGCGAGCTCCGCAAGGTCATCTGGCCCAGCTGGGGTGAGCTGCGAACCATGACGTTTGTCGTCATCGTCACGGTGGTAGTGGTATCGATCATGCTCGGACTGATCGACTACGTGTTGAGCCAGACCCTGGTCAAAGTGGAGTTCCCGAAAGTTGGCTGAGTCCAAGAACGGAAAACCGCAGGAAGCGCAAGGTGCGGAGTCGGCCGCGCCCGCCAAGCCGCGCGGCCGTCGCCCGGCACCCAAGGAAGCGGCCGAAGCCGGTCGTGTGTGGACCGGCGAGCGGGTGACGGTCGGAGAAGGCCACCCCGCGCCACCGGAGGCACCGTCGGCACCGCCGGCCGCCGTCGTACCGGTCGATGGCGGGCAGCCGGTTGCGGCTGCTGAAGGCGAGGCGCGCTGGTACGTGGTCCACGCCTACTCCGGTCACGAAGAGAAGGTGCGCAACAACCTGATGAAGCGTGTCGACTCGATGGACATGCACGATCGGATCTTCGACGTGCTGGTCCCGACGGAGGATGTGATCGAGATCAAGGATGGCCAGCGCCGCCATGTGGCGAAGCGCACCTACCCGGGTTACATCCTGGTCCACATGGTGATGTCGGACGAGTCCTGGTATGTCGTTCGCAACACGCCGGGCGTCACCAGCTTTGTCGGCTCCGGCAACAAGCCGGTGCCGCTGCAGGACAAAGAGATCAAGTCGATCCAGAAGCAGATCAAGGCCGAGGCCCCCAAGGTCCGTGTCGAGTACCAGGTGGGCGAGAACGTGCGCGTCATCGATGGGCCGTTCTCGGACTTCCACGGCAAGGTCGACGAGATCAATGCCGACAAGGGCAAGCTCAAGGTGCTGGTCAACATGTTCGGACGGGAGACTCCCGTCGAACTCGACCTCCTCCAGGTGGAGCGGTTGAAGTAATGGCGAAGAAGAAAGTCAAGACCATCGTCAAGATCCAGATGGAGGCGGGGAAGGCCACGCCGGCGCCGCCGGTCGGCACCGCGCTCGGTCCGCACGGCGTGAACATCATGGAGTTCGTTAAGACCTATAACGATCGGACCGCGTCGATGGCGGGCCAGGTGATCCCGGTGGAGATCACGATTTTCGAGGATCGGACCTTTACCTTTGTCACCAAGACCCCGCCGGCCGCCGCGCTGCTGAAGAAAGCCGCCGGCGTGGAGAAGGGCTCGGCCAAGCCGAACAAGGAAAAGGTTGGCAAGGTCAGCAAGCAGCAGGTGCGCGAAATCGCGCAGCTCAAGCTCAAGGACCTGAATGCCTACGACGTCGAGGCCGCGATGAAGATGGTCGAAGGGACCGCGCGATCGCTCGGCATCGAGGTGTCTGCCTGATGCCGCAAGCCCGCGGCAAGAAGTACAAGGAAGCCGCCAAGGAGATCTCGCGCACCGAGCAGTACGCGCCGGATGAGGCGGTTCGCCTGGTGCTGAAGAGCTCGACGTCGAAATTCGACGGCTCGATCGAGGCCCACCTCCGCCTGGGGGTCGATCCGCGCCACGCCGACCAGATGGTCCGCGGCTCGGTCGTCCTGCCGCACGGCACCGGGAAGAAGCGCCGGGTGCTGGTGTTTGCCACCGGTGAGAAGGCGCGCGAGGCCACCGAGGCCGGCGCGGACTACGTCGGCGCGGACGATTTGGTCAAGCGGATCCAGGAAGGCTGGCTCGATTTCGATGTCGCGCTGGCGACCCCCGACCTGATGGGACAGGTCGGCCGATTGGGCAAGATCCTCGGCCCGCGCGGCCTGATGCCGAACCCGCGGGCCGGCACGGTGACGTTCGATATCGCCCGGGCTGTCAAGGACATCCAGGGTGGCCGCATCGAGTACCGGGTCGACAAGACCGGGATCATCCACACCAACATCGGCAAGGCGTCCTACAGTGAGGCCCAGCTGCGTGACAACTTCGCCGCCCTGATGGACGCGGTGGTACGCGCCAAGCCCGGCTCGGCGAAAGGCCAGTACCTGAAGTCGGTTTATCTCTCCCCGACGATGGGGCCCAGCGTGCCAGTCGACCCCGCCGCCGCCGGCCGGATGAGCTAACCAGACCCCGCGGCCGATGGCGAATACGAAAACCGGCGATCCCGCGGTCGACACCTTCCTCAAGGGCTACCCGCCGCCGGTGCGCGAGATCGCCGTCAAGGCACGCGAGGTGATCCTCTCGGTCATGCCCGATGCGACCGAGAAGGTCTATCCCGGATGGAAGGTGATCCAGTACGGGGTCGCTGCCGACATGAAGTCCGTCTTCGCGGCGATCTCACCGCAGCGCGAGCGGGTCAACCTCGGCCTGGCCAACGGCGCCGGGTTACCCGATCCGGAAGGGCTGCTCGAAGGCACGGGCGTCGGCATCCGGCACGTCAAATTGACCTCGCCCGAGGCAGCGGCGGCGCCCGCGGTTCGCACGCTGGTCCAGGGCGCGTTGGCGGCGACCAAGAACGGCAGCTGATATACTCTCGCTCCGCGACAACTAAATAGCCGAAGACCGCTGGTGCCGGCCGAGCCGGCTTAATGGTCCAGCGCAGGCGAGCAGGATGCTTAAACGGCCTCCCTCGCCTTTGGAGCGAAGGAGGTTTTTTTATTGGCAACCGGGCTCAAAAAAGACGAGAAGGTCGATAAGAAGGCGGAGAAAGCCGCGACCGTCGCGGACCTGACCGCCCGGCTCAAGGCATCGTCGACGGCCGTGCTCGCGGACTACCGCGGCATGACGGTCGGACAGATGCGTGACCTGCGCACCAAGTTGCGCGGCGGCGGGATCGAGATGGTGGTCGTCAAGAACACGCTGGCGCGGCGCGCCGCCGTGGCCGCCGGCTATGAGCCACTCAGCGCCGAACTGGTGGGACCGATTGCGATGCTGTTCGCGGTCGACGACGTGTCCGCGCCCGCCCGGATTCTCAACGACTACATCCGGGCGAACCGGAAGATGGTCATCAAGGGTGGTCTCCTTGAAGGCCAGGTCATCAAGGCCGACGCCGTCACCGAGCTGGCCGACCTGCCTTCTCGCGAGGTGCTGCTCAGCCGGTTACTGGGCGCCATGCAGGCCCCACTCGGCAATCTCGCCAGCGTTCTGCAAGCCCCGCTCACGAAGTTCGCCCGTACGCTTGATGCCGTTCGCACTCAGAAAGAATCACAGTCACCGGCCGCCGCGGCCGCAAGTTAGGAGGAATCAATGGCAAAGGTAAGCGTCGACGATTTCGTCTCCGCGTTGAAGGAATGGACCGTGGTGGACGTCATGAACGCCATCAAGGCCATCGAGACCGAGTTTGGCGTGACCGCAGCAGCCCCGGTTGCGGTGGCGGCGGCGCCGGCCGGCGGCGCTGGCGCGGCGGCGGCACCGGAAGCCGAGCAGACCGAGTTCCAGGTGGTCCTGACCTCGGCGGGCGACGCCAAGATCGGTGTGATCAAGGTCGTCCGCGAGATCACCGGCCTGGGTCTCAAGGAAGCGAAGGACCTGGTCGACCAGGCGCCGAAGCCGGTCAAGCAGGGCATCAACCGCGAAGAGGCCGAGGGCGTTTTGAAGAAGCTCAAGGACGCGGGCGCGGGCGCCGAGATCAAGTAAGGGCGAGTTCAGGAGGGACGCTCGATCAGCAGATACCTGGTCGCGGCCAAGGGTCCGCTGGTCGAGCCGTCCTCGGACCAGCTTGCCGCCTGCCTGCTTGAGGGCAAACAGGGATTCTGGCTCGACATCGAGAACCCGGATGACGCCGACTTTGCGCTGCTCGAGCACACCTTCAAGTTTCACCAGCTGACGCTCGAGGACATTCGCCACCAGAATCAGCGGCCAAAGGTCGAGGAGTACACCGGCTATGCCTTCGTAGTCCTCTTTACTGCGGAGCTCGAGGGTTCCCGGGTCCAAATCCGCGAACACCACCTGTACCTATCGCCGCAGTACCTGGTCAGCGTTCATATCGAGCCCTCCGAGCCGCTCCAGGGCTTGCGGGAGCGGATCAAGTCGAACCCCGAGCTTGCGCACCGTAGCCTGCCCTATCTCTTTTACCTCGTGGTCGACCACCTGGTGGACTCGTTGTTCCCAATCCTCGAGAAACTCGACGAGTCAACCGATGCGGTCGAGGACGGTATTATCCTGCGCCCGGACACGGCGGCGCTGAGCGAGCTGTCAGATCTGAAACGGGCGGTCGTCGATCTTCGCAAGGTCCTCGGGGCGCAACGCGACGTCTTCCAGCGGCTGACGACGCGCGCCATCGGCGAGGTGGGCGATCAGGAGATGTCGATCTACTACCGAGACGTGTACGACCACCTGGTGCGGCAGTACGAGACGGTCGACTCCTTGCGCGATTTGCTGAGCACCGCCATGGACGTGTACCTGTCGACGGTGTCGAATCGGCTCAGCCTTCGAATTACGCGGCTGACGGTCTTCGCCACTCTCTTCCTGCCGCTGACCTTCCTGACCGGGTTTTTCGGCATGAACTTTGCTTTTTTGGTGGGGCACATCGTGCCGGCCTGGACCTTCTGGGTACTGGCGGTCGGGATCATGGGCCTGACGACGCTCGCCCAGCTTTTCTACTACCGCCGCCGTGGCTGGATCTAGCGGGAGGTCACGTCCACGATACGGCAGGGGATGTCGGCGTCCTCGTTGAGGTGGTAGCTGGCACAGATCCGATGGTAGCCATCCGCGATCGTGAGTGGGACGTCGGACGCGAGCTGCCCTCGGACGAGCAGAACGGGAGAGAGCTGCTTTCCCGCCTTCACCTTCTTGAGGTCACGGGCGACGTGAAAACTCTCAGGGAGAAGGGGAGGTAGGCGGCTGGTTCGGAGCAGGTCCTTTCCCTTCCGGCGCACGATCGCGGCTTTGCGGAGTCGCCCGACGATCTGCTTGGCTTTGGCCGGTGGCATGAGCAGGCTCAGAAAGTCCTCGGCGGCGGGATAGTCGTGGGCGTCGGGTTGTTCCTTCCAGTTCTCGGTAATGGCCGTGGGGGGCATCGGCACGAGCGTACTACGCGGGCTCGCCCGGCGCGCCGGGGGCCGCGCCCGCCAGCAGGACGGGGAGGCGGGGCCGCTTGCCGCCGGCCAGCAGCGGACCCAGGAGACGGCCCAGCCGGCCGGACGGGGGTTCAGGTTTTGGGGTCGGAGTTGCGTTGTTCTCCCTGGGAGAACGGACCGTGTTCAAGTGGATGGTTTTCTTCGTGCTGATCCTGGCGGCGATCCTGGCCTTCGTCAGCTGGGTCATGGGGGTCCCGATCCCGGGGTTGGACGGCTTGCAGCAGAACCCCTTCAACCAATAGCCGAAACCCCTTCCACTGGGCCGGATGGAGTGCTAGACTAACGCGCGATTAGTCTGACCGAGCTCCGAACGACGACCTGACCCGACCACCCCATACCCCGGGGAACCCGCCCTGGGCCCGCTCGCGAAGCCGTCCCGGTTTCGCGGCAAACATGTTTGCGCGCTTGACACCGCGGGTACCCTAATGTTACTATTGCCGTTCGGTGCTTCCAGGGTTGCTTTTCCGCGTCCCTAGAGCAGTCTGCCTGCCCACTATTTTTTCCTGCTTCATCTGAAAGGAGAGTCCATGATTCAGCCTTCCTCTAACGGCTCTCGCGTCAGCTACGGCAAGATCCCGGAGATGCTCCCGGTCGCCGATCTGATCGAGACCCAGATCCGGTCCTTCAGCTGGTTCAAGCGCGAGGGTCTGCGGGAGCTGTTCGAAGAGATCAACCCGATTACCGACTACACGGGCAAGAACTACGAGCTCAAGTTCCTTGACTACGAGTTTGGCCAGCCCAAGTTCGACAAGGAAGAGTGCCGCAACCGCGACATGACGTTCGCCGCCCCCTTGCGGATCAACACGCGCCTGACCATCCGGACCGGCGAGAACGCCGGCGAGATCAAGGAATCCGAGGTCTTCATGGGCGACTTCCCGATCATGACCGAGGAAGGCACCTTCATCGTCAACGGCACCGAGCGGGTGGTCGTCTCCCAGCTGGTGCGTTCGCCGGGCATCTACTTCACCAGCAGTGAGGATCGGGCGTCGGGCCGGATGCTCTACGCCGCCAAGCTCATCCCCAACCGGGGCGCCTGGCTCGAGATCGAGACCTCCGGCAAGGATGTGCTCACGGTCAAGATCGACCGCAAGCGGAAGATCCCGGTCACCACGCTGGTGCGGGCACTTGGCTACGGCAGCAACAACGAGATCAAGGCGCTGTTCGCCGACGTGGACAACAACGCCGAGCACAAGTTCATCCAGTCGACGCTGGACAAGGACTCCTCGACCGACGTCAACGACGCCCTGGTCGAGATGTACAAGAAGATCCGCCCCGGCGACCCGCCGACGGTTGACAACGCGCGGGCACTGATGACGGCGCTGTTCTTCAATCCCCGCCGCTTCGACCTGTCGAGGGTCGGCCGCTTCAAGCTGAACCGCCGGCTGGGGCTGGGGACGGACATGAATATCCGCACCCTCAGCAACGACGACTTCATCGCGATCATCCGCAAGCTGATCGAGCTGAACAATGGCACCGGTGAGGCGGACGACATCGACCACCTCGGCAACCGCCGGGTGCGTGCCGTCGGCGAGCTGCTGCAGAACCAGTTCCGCATGGGCCTGATCCGGATGGAGCGCATCATCAAGGAGCGTATGACGATCTGCGACGCGGCCACCGTAACCGCGGCCTCGCTGATCAACGCCCGCCCGGTGGTGGCCGCCATCAAGGAATTCTTCGGGTCAAGCCAGCTGTCGCAGTTCATGGACCAGACCAACCCGCTGGCCGAGCTCACCCACAAGCGCCGCCTCTCGGCCCTGGGCCCCGGCGGCCTGTCGCGCGAGCGCGCCGGCTTCGACGTCCGCGACGTGCACCATTCCCACTACGGCCGCATCTGCCCGATCGAGACCCCGGAAGGTCCGAACATCGGCCTGATCGGCTCGCTGGCGACCTTCGCCCGGGTCAATGAGTACGGCTTCATCGAGACGCCGTTCCGCCGGGTGTTCAGCACGATGATCGCCGACAAGACGAATCGCGATCGGCTCGTCGGCCGGACGCTCCGGGACGACGTGCTCGAGCCCGGCAACCGCAAGACCAAGCTGGCCAAGAAAGGCGACGTGCTCGACCGTGAGTCGGTCGACATGCTGATCAAGGCCAGGGCCGGCGATATCCCGATCAAGGCCTGGGTCTCTGACGAGGTCCAGTTCCTGTCGGCCGACGAAGAGGACCACTATGTGGTCGCGCAGGCGAATGCGCCGATCGATGCGGAGAATCACTTCACCGAGGAGCGGACCACCGCCCGCACCAAGAACCTCTTCCTGGTGGCGGACGTCAACCGCATCGAGTACATGGACGTGTCGCCGAAGCAAACCGTGAGTGTCGCGACCGCGCTGATCCCATTCCTGGAGCACGACGACGCGAACCGCGCCCTGATGGGATCGAACATGCAGCGCCAGGCGGTGCCGCTCGTCGTGACCGAGGCGCCGATTGTCGGCACCGGCATGGAGTCGGCCGCCGCCAAGGACTCCGGCGAGTTGATCGTGGCCAAGGTGGCCGGGACGGTCGTCTCGTGTGCGGCCCCGCCGCCCGCGGATTCGGCCGCGGCCAAGCTGGACAGTTTCAAGCGCGAGCTCGGCATCCTGCTGAAGCCGGATGACGGCTCGGCCGAGCAGTGGTACCCGATTCACAAGTTCGAGCGCTCCAACCAGGGGACGTGCCTGTCGCAACGGGTCATCGTCAAGGCCGGCACCCACGTCGAAGCCGGCACGCCGCTGGCCGACGGTCCCGCGACTTCCGAGGGTGAGCTGGCGCTCGGCCGCAACATCCTGGTGGCCTTCATGCCCTGGGAGGGATACAACTACGAAGACGCGATCCTGATCTCGGAGTCGGTGGTGCGCGAGGACAAGTACACCTCGATCCATATCGAGGAGTACGAAATCGAAGCCCGCGACACCAAGCTGGGTCCGGAGGAGATCACGCGCGACATCCCGAACGTCAGCGACGAGACGCTGAAGAACCTGGATGAGCGCGGCATCGTCTATATCGGCGCGGAAGTCCACCCGGGCGACATCCTGGTTGGGAAGATCACGCCGAAGGGCGAGTCGGAGCTCAGTGCGGAGGAGCGCCTGCTGCGCGCCATCTTCGGTGAGAAGGCGCGTGAGGTTCGCGATTCCTCGCTGCGCGTGCCGCACGGCGAGCGCGGCATCGTGGTCGATGTCAAGATCTTCAGCCGCGAAACCAAGGACGAGCTGGCCCCCGGCGTCAATCAGCTGGTGCGGGTCTACGTCGCCCAGAAGCGAAAGATCGCGCAAGGCGACAAGATGGCCGGTCGCCACGGGAACAAGGGCGTCATCGCCCGCATCCTTCCGGCCGAGGACATGCCGTACATGCCGGATGGCACGCCGGTCGAGCTGGTGTTGAACCCGCTGGGGGTGCCGAGCCGGATGAACCTCGGCCAGGTGCTCGAGACGCATCTGGGTTGGGCAGCGCACGCCCTGGGGTTGACGGTCGCGACGCCCGTGTTTGACGGCGCGTCGGAGGAAACGATCGAGAAAGAGCTGGTGCGGGCGGGCCTGCCGGAGTCGGGCAAGATCATGCTTCGCGACGGCCGCACCGGTGAGCAGTTCGACCACGAAGTGACGGTCGGCTACATCTATATGTTGAAGCTGGCCCACCTGGTCGAAGACAAGATCCACGCTCGTTCGACGGGCCCCTACTCCCTGGTGACCCAGCAGCCGCTGGGCGGCAAGGCGCAATTCGGCGGCCAGCGGTTTGGCGAGATGGAAGTCTGGGCGCTGGAAGCGTATGGCGCCTCGCACATCCTGCAGGAGATCCTGACGGTAAAGTCCGACGACATCGTGGGCCGCGTCAAGGCTTACGAAGCGATCGTCAAGGGCGAGAACACGCTGGAGGCCGGCATTCCGGAATCGTTCCGGGTGCTGGTGAAGGAGCTCGAAGGCCTGGCGTTGGGCGTCGAGATCCAGTCCGACGGCGAGAAGCAGGTGATCCTGTCCGAAGACGACATGAGCGAGATGCCGCTCGACCTTGGCATCAACCTCGAGCGCGATGAGATCGATGAGTCGGACCAATGGGCGACCGGGGCGCCGCGCGCCGCGCAGAATCCCCTTGATTCTTTGAGGTAATACATGACACTAAAGCTGGAAAATTTCGACGCGCTGAAGCTCTCGCTGGCATCGCCCGAGACGATCCTCTCGTGGTCGCATGGCGAGGTGACCAAGCCGGAGACGATCAACTATCGCACCCTGAAGCCGGAGCGCGACGGGCTGTTCTGCGAGCGGATCTTTGGTCCGCAGCGCGACTGGGAATGCCATTGCGGCAAGTACAAGCGCTACCGCTACAAGGGGATCATCTGCGACAAGTGCGGCGTGGAGGTCACTCGCTCCAAGGTTCGCCGCGAGCGGATGGGGCACATCAAGCTGGCCTCACCGGTCAGCCACGTCTGGTACTTCAAAGGGATCCCGTCGCGGATGGGGTTGCTGCTCGACATGTCCCCGCGCAACCTCGAGAAGGTCCTCTACTTCGCCAACTACATCGTCACGAACATCGATGAGGACGCCCGCAAGGAGTACCTCTCGAAGTCCTCGCCGCAGCACAACGACCGAGTGATCAAGCTGCAGGAGGAGCGCGACGTCGCGATCAAGGAACTCAAGGACGACCTTGACCAGCGGATCAAGGCGAAGCAGGAAGACACCAAGACCAAGAGCAAGGCGCTCGAGGAGTCGCTCGACGAGACCGTCGACGCGATGACGTCGCGCGCCAAGGAATTGGTCGACAAGATCAAGGCCCAGAAGGGCAAGAAGGCCGCGACCAATTTCACGATCGGCGAAGGTGAGGACGAGCAGGTCATCATCGAGAAGGGCACCCTCTTCGAGGACAAGCTCGCGCGTGAGTTGCCCAAGCAGGTCGAGAAGAAAATCGACCAGGTCCAGGCCGCCACCAAGAAGCGCCAGCAGGAACTCAAGAGCAAGTCCGACGAAGAGATCGCGAAGTGGCGTGAGGACTACGAGCAGAAGGCCGGCACGCTCAACGATCGGCTGAAGAAGGACACCGAGGGCCTCTCGGGCGATATCGAGTCGTCCAAGACCCAGCTCGACTCGCTCTATGTCAAGCAGCTGCTGTCCGACCAGGAATTCCGCGAGTTCACCGAGAAGTTCGGCAAGGTCTTCAAGGCCGGCATTGGCGCGCAGGCGATCCACGATCTCCTGGCGCGCATCGATCTGCTGCAGGAGTCCGGCATCCTCCGCGAGGAGTCGAAGTCGACCTCCGGCCAGAAGCGGCAGAAGGCGATCAAGCGGCTCAAGGTGGTCGAGGCCTTCCGCAAGTCGGGAGCGTCGGCAACCTGGATGATCCTCGACGTGCTGCCGGTCATCCCGCCGGAATTGCGCCCGATGGTTCAGCTCGACGGCGGCCGGTTTGCCACCTCCGACCTCAACGACCTCTACCGCCGCGTCATCAACCGCAACAACCGGCTGAAGCGACTCCTCGAGCTCGGCGCGCCCGAGATCATCGTGCGTAACGAGAAGCGGATGCTGCAGGAAGCCGTCGATGCGTTGATCGATAACGGCCGCCGCGGCCGGGCGATCACCGGCACCGGCAACCGCAAGCTGAAGTCGCTCTCCGACATGCTGAAGGGCAAGCAGGGACGATTCCGCCAGAACCTGCTCGGCAAGCGTGTCGACTACTCGGGCCGCTCGGTCATCGTGGTCGGCCCCGAGCTGAAGCTGCACGAGTGCGGGCTGCCCAAGAAGATGGCGCTGGAGCTCTTCAAGCCGTTCGTGATGCGCGAGCTGGTGAGCAAGGGCTACACCCAGAACATCAAGTCCGCCAAGCGGATGGTGGAGCGCGTCCGTCCCGAAGTCTGGGACGTGCTCGACGAAGTGATCAAGGAGCATCCGGTGCTCCTCAACCGCGCGCCCACGCTGCACCGTCTCGGCATCCAGGCCTTTATGCCGGTGCTGGTCGAGGGATCGGCGATTCAGATCCACCCGCTAGTGTGCAGCGCGTTCAACGCCGACTTCGACGGCGACCAGATGGCGGTTCACGTTCCACTCTTCAGCGGGGCCATCGCGGAAGCCAAGAACTTGATGATGTCGTCCAACAACATCCTGTCGGCCTCGGATGGCCATCCGGTCATCAGCCCGACCCAGGACATCGTGCTCGGCACCTACTACCTAACCATGATCAAGGCGACGCCCAACATCAAGGACCAGGAGCTGCCCACCTACGGCACCGCCGAGGAAGCCCTGCTCGCGCTCGACAACAAGCGCGTGCATGTGCAACAGGAGGTGCGCGTTCGCATCGACGGCAAGTTGGTCCGGACGTCGCCGGGCCGCGTGCTCTTCAACACCGTGCTCCCGATCGGCGTGCAGCCGGCGGAGGGCCACGGTGATGCCATGACCTACCAGAACGCCGTCTTCGACAAGAAGGCACTGCGGGCCATCGTCGCCGAATGTTTCCGCCTCCACGGCAACGAGCTGACCGCGCGGGTCGCGAATGACATCAAGCGGGTCGGCTTCGCCTACGCGACCAAGGCGGGGATCACTATCTCCGCGATGGACATCAAGACCCCGGCCGGCAAGGCCGCCATCCTGGCGGGCGCCGAGAAGAAGCTCGGCGATATCGACCTGCAGTTCAAGCGCGGCCTGATCACCGACGACGAGCGCTACACCCAGACGGTTGACCTCTGGACCACGGCGACGGAAGAAGTCACCGCCGCCACGATGAAGAGCTTCGATGCCCTTCACCCGGTGTTCATGATGGCCAACTCCGGTGCTCGAGGCAACATCCAGCAGATCCGGCAGCTGGCCGGGATGCGAGGCCTGATGGCCGACCCGACGGGCCGGATCATCGACCTGCCGATCAAGGCCAACTTCTCCGAAGGGCTCACCGTGCTCGAGTACTTCATCTCGACCCACGGCGCCCGCAAGGGTCTGGCCGACACCGCGCTCCGTACGGCGGACTCGGGCTACCTGACCCGCCGGCTGGTCGACGTGGCCCAGGACGTCATCGTCCGGACCGAAGACTGCGGTACGACATCGGGCATCTGGGTGACCGAAATTTCGGAGGAGCGCGCGCTGACCGAGCCGCTGTTCGAGCGGATCGCCGGTCGCGTGGCGGCCGCCGAGGTCCAGGACCCGACGACCCAGGCGGTCCTGGTCAAGGAAGGTGCCGAGATCAGCGACATCCAGGCGCGTCACCTGATCCAGGCCGGCGTGGCCCAGGTCAAGGTGCGGTCGGTGCTCACCTGCCAGGCGCGCGAAGGCGTGTGCCGCCTCTGCTACGGCCGCAACCTGGCGACCGGCAAGCTGGTCGAGATCGGTGAGGCGGTCGGCGTCATCGCCGCCCAGTCGATCGGCGAGCCTGGGACCCAGCTCACCATGCGGACGTTCCACACTGGTGGCGTCGCGGGTACCGACATCACGCAGGGCCTGCCGCGCGTCGAGGAGTTGTTCGAGGCCCGCATCCCGAAGGGCAAGGCGATCATCTCCGAGATCGACGGCGAGGTGGAGATCATCCGCAGCGAGACCGCTCGCAAGGTCAAGGTCACCTCGCGCGACGTCTACGACATCCCCTACATCCTGACGGACAAGATGCAGCCGCTGATCGAGTCGGGCGCAACCGTCCAGGAAGGACAGGAAATCGCGAGGGGCGCCGGCGAGGACGGCCAGGACAAGGTCATCACCTCACGCGCCTCCGGCGTGGCCCGCGTCGAGCGCAACCAGATCGTGATCCGAAGCATGGACGAGGAGTGGCGCGAGTACCCGATCCCGCACGGCTCCCGGGTCAATGTCCAGAGCGGGCAGAAGATCAAGGCCGGCCAGCAGATCACCGAGGGCTCGATCAGCCCGCAGGAGCTGCTGCACATTCTCGGCCGCGAGGCGGTCCAGACCTACCTGGTCGACGAAGTCCAGAAGGTCTATCGCTCGCAGGGTGTCGACATCAACGACAAGCACATCGAGGTGATCATCCGGCAGATGATGCGGAAGGTCCGCGTCGACACCGCCGGTGACACCGACCTGCTGCCGGGTGAAATCGTCTCGCAGTGGGAGTACGAGGAAGCCAACGCTAAGGTCCTCGCCGAGGGCGGGGATCCGTCGGTCGCCCAAACGGTCCTGCTCGGCCTGATCAAGGCCGCGCTGAACACGGCGAGCTGGCTGTCGGCGGCGTCCTTCCAGGAAACGACCCGGGTGCTGACCGAGGCGGCGATTTCCGGCAAGGTCGACCGGCTGCGCGGCCTGAAGGAGAACGTAATCATCGGCAAGCTGATCCCGGCCGGCACCGGCCTCGACTACTACCAGAAGCTACGCGAGGAGTCGTTCAAGATGTTCGCCGAGCTCCCGCAACCCGTTCCCGCGACCAGCAGCTAACGCGCCCAGCCGCCCACTTGCCCTCCCCCGTGCGCGGGGGAGGGTAGGGTGGGGGCTTTCGTTGTACGAGGGTGATCCGTCGCCATGGCGAGACCCTGCTCCTCCTTCTCTTGGGCATCCCGTCGGCGGCCGTCGGCTGGCAGATTGCGCGAACCTGGGGCATACCGGGCTGGCTTCCCGCCTCACTTGCGGGGCTGCTCGCGATCCTGGTCGCGGCCGCTGCGGCACAGCCGCGGCTCAAGGAGGTCGCGGCCGCGGGGGCGATTGCCGTGCTCTACGCGCTGCCAATCCTGGGTGCCATCGTGCGCTGGCACATGGCCCCAGGTGCAACGGCGCTGATCGGCGACGGCGCCTATCAAATCCAGCTGGCACGTAACCTGCTGATGCGCGGCGTCGACCCCTACGGCTTCGACTACACGGGCACCGGGCTCGAGCGGGCGCCCTGGGGCCAGCCCTTTCCCAATCCGGCCCTCCACCATCTCGACTACTGGCCGGGAACGATCGTCGTGCCACTTCCGCTCCAGGCCGCGTCCCAGTTCGTGACCGGCTGGTGGGACGAGCGGATCTGGCTGCTGCTCGCCGGCGTCGCCGTCCTCGTGCTGCTCCGGCACCTCCTCCCGGGAACCGCCGGCCGCCTTGCCGCGATTGCCTTCTTCCTGATCCCCGGGCACAGCCTGCTGGCGGTGTTGGGCGACAACGACCTGCCGATGATCGCGCTGCTGCTGGCGGCGACCCTGGCGATCGCCCGGCGGCGCTTCGTGGTCGCCGCGATCGTCATCGGGCTGGCGATCGCGACCAAGCAAACGGCGCTGATCGCGCTGCCCGTGCTGGTCGGCTGGGGCTTCGCCAACGGCATCGGCTGGCGATCGTTGCCCCGCTTCGCCGGCCTCGGCGCCGTCACGGTGCTCGCGCTCATCGCCCCGTTCCTCGCCTGGAATGCGCCCGCCTTCGTGCGCGATACGGTCCTCTACAACGTCGGCAGCGGCGGCGAGGCCTATCCGATCCAGGGAATCGGGCTGTCGAGCTGGCTGCTGCAAGCCGGCATCATCCACGGGGCACGCGATGCCTTCCCCTTCCTTTTGATCCAGCTGCCTCTGGTGATGGCCGTCTGGGTCCTCGGCTGTCGCCGGGTGCTCCGCCACCGGCTCGCTGGCGACGCCATCCTATGGATCGGTCTCGCCTTCTTCCTATTCCTGTTCACCAACCGGTTCGCGCAGCCGACCTACCTCCTGCTGGGCGTCGAGCTCATCACCGTTGGCGTCTTGGGCCGCCTGGCCTCCGCCCGGCAGGCGCAGGCCGAGGTCGACCTCGCCGCGCCAGCCGCGTGACCCCGGCCGGTGTTCTGATCGGCTAGAGTCCGCTGGTGCCCCTTCGCTGGCAGAACATCGTCATCGACTGCCGCGACCCCGAGCGGGTCGCCCGCTTCTGGAGCCAGGCGCTCGGCCTGCCCCTGCAGGGACCCCACGACGGCGAGTGGTGGCTGGAGCCGGGAGGCGATCACCCCGACATCCTGTTTCTCGAGGTCCCGGAGGCCAAGTCGGTCAAAAACCGAGTCCACCTCGATCTGCGGCCCGACGACCAGGCGGCCGAGGTGCAACGGCTGATCTCCTTGGGGGCGCGCCCCGTCGATATCGGGCAGCGGAACGTGAGCTGGGTAGTGTTGGCGGATCCCGAGGGCAACGAGTTCTGCGTTCTCCGGCCTCGTCCAGCGCCCGCAGGTTGACACCGGCGCTCCAGCGGCCGTAAAATAGCGCTTCGCGCCCGAAAACTCGGGCGAGGTTAAGGCATGCCCACCATCTCACAGCTGATCCGATCCGGCCGCAAGCCGCTGGTGAAGAAGACGAAGGCACCGGCGCTGCAGGGCTCACCGCAGAGGCGGGGCGTCTGCGTGCGTGTCTATACCACCACCCCCAAGAAGCCGAACTCGGCGCTCCGGAAGGTCGCGCGCGTGCGTCTGACCTCCCGCCAGGAGGTCACCGCCTACATCCCCGGGATCGGGCACAACCTCCAGGAGCACTCCGTGGTCCTGATCCGCGGCGGCCGCGTCAAGGACCTCCCCGGTGTGCGCTACCACGTGGTCCGCGGCACCCTCGACACGGCCGGCGCCAAGGGGCGCAAGCAGGGCCGTTCGAAGTACGGCGCCAAGCGCGAAAAGGCAAAGAAGGCCTAGCCGTGCCGCGTCGTCCGCGAATTCACAAGCATGTCATCCTGCCCGACCCGGTGTACACACACGAGGGCGTAGCCAAGTTCGTCAATGTCGTGATGCAGCGGGGCAAGCGGAGCACGGCCGAGAAGGTCGTCTACGGCTCCCTGGACCGCATCCGGAAGACGGCCAAAAAGGACCCGATCGAGGTCTTCGACGCCGCCCTCAAGAACGCCACCCCCGTGCTCGAGGTCAAGCCCCGTCGGATCGGTGGCGCCACCTACCAGGTGCCGGTCGAGATCCGGCCCGACCGGCGCTCGGCGCTGGCCCGGCGCTGGATCGTACGTTACGCCAGGGCCCGATCTGGGAAGAGTATGCAAGAGAAGCTCGCGGGGGAGCTCATGGACGCCGCCAACGGGGTGGGCGCCACCATCAAGCGCCGCGAAGAGACGCACAAGATGGCTGAGAGTAACAAAGCCTTCAGCCACTTCAGGTATTAGGAATTGGCAGAAACAAAAATGGCTCGGACTTACGCACTCGACAAGGTACGGAACATCGGCATCATGGCCCACATCGATGCCGGGAAGACGACCACGACCGAACGCATCCTCTTCTATGCGGGCCGGATCCACAAGATGGGTGAGGTGCACGACGGCGCCGCCACCATGGACTGGATGGTCCAGGAGCAGGAGCGAGGGATCACGATCACCTCGGCGGCCACGGTCGCCAACTGGCGCGGCCACCGGATCAACATTATCGACACACCCGGACACGTAGACTTTACGGTCGAGGTCGAGCGCAGCCTGCGCGTCCTCGACGGCGCGGTCGCGGTCTTCGACGCCGTGGCCGGGGTCGAGCCGCAGTCAGAGACGGTCTGGCGGCAGGCCGACCGCTACGAGGTACCGCGGATCGCCTTCATCAACAAGATGGACCGCATGGGCGCCGACTTCTTCGCGTCCTGGAAGTCGATCCGGGAGCGGCTGGGCGCCAACGCCGTCCCGATCCAGCTCCCGATCGGCAGCGAGGAGAAGTTCGAGGGCGTCGTCGACCTTATTAATAAGGTCGCGATCACCTATACCGACGACCTGGGAACCACCATCGAGACCGAGGAAGTGCCGGCCGAGATGAAGGAGCAGGTCGAGCTCTACCACAAGCAGCTGGTCGAGGCGGTCGCCGAGTTCGACGACGTTCTGCTGCAGAAGTACCTGGACGACAAGCCGATCACCGGCCCCGAGATCGTGGCCGCCATCCGTAAGGGCACGGTCGCGAACCGGTTCGTGCCGGTGCTCGCCGGTGCCGCGCTGCGCAATCGCGGAGTGCAGCCGATGCTGGACGCCATCGTCGACTTCCTGCCGTCCCCGCTGGACAAGCTCGGGGTGGAAGGGATCAACGCCAAGAGCAACGCCACCGAGTGGCGCAAGCCGGCCGACAACCAGCCCTTCGCGGCGCTCGCCTTCAAGATCGCGACCGATCCCTACGTTGGCAAGCTGACCTTCTTCCGGGTCTACGCCGGCACCCTGAAGTCCGGCTCCTACGTCTGGAACGCGACCCGCGGCACCAAGGAGCGGGTCGGCCGCATCCTCCAGATGCATGCCAACCACCGCGAGGAGATCCCCGAGGTCTACGCGGGCGATATCGCCGCGGCCATCGGCTTGAAGCAGACCACCACGGGCGACACCCTGGCGGACGAGGACAATCCGATCCTGCTGGAGTCGATCGTCTTCCCCGACCCGGTCATCAGCGTGGCGATCGAGCCGCGCACCAAGGTCGACCAGGAGAAGATGGGCCAGGCACTGGCCAAGCTCGCCGAGGAAGACCCGACCTTCAAGGTGCGGACCGACGAAGAGACGGCGCAGACCATCATCTCCGGGATGGGCGAGCTACACCTCGAGATCATCGTCGACCGCATGCTGCGCGAATTTGCCGTCGACGCCAACGTCGGCAAGCCGCAGGTCGCCTACCGCGAGACGATCAAGCGCAAGGCCCACGGCGTCGGTCGATTCATCCGCCAGTCGGGCGGCCGCGGCCAGTACGGCCATGCCGAGATCAACATCGAGCCGAACGAGGCCGGCAAGGGCTTCGAGTTCGTCAACAAAGTCGTGGGCGGCTCGATCCCGAAGGAGTACCACTCCGCGGTCGAGAAGGGCATCATCGAGGCGCTCAACAGCGGCGTGCTCGCCGGGTTCCCGGTGGTCGACGTCAAGGCGACGCTGGTCGACGGCTCCTATCACGAGGTCGACTCCAACGAGATGGCCTTTACGATTGCCGGCTCGATGGCGGCCAAGGACGGCATGCAGAAGGGCCAGCCGACGCTGCTCGAGCCGATCATGAAGGTCGAGGTCGTCATGCCCGAGGAGTTCATGGGCGAGATCCTCGGTGACCTGTCGTCGCGCCGCGGTCAGATCCTCGGTATGGAAGGCCGCGCCACCATGCAGGTGGTGCGCGCCTATGTGCCGCTCGGCAACATGTTCGGTTACGCCACGGACCTTCGGTCCAAGACCCAGGGTCGCGCCGTCTACAGCATGGAATTTCATCACTATCAGGAAGTTCCGAAATCAATCGCGGAAGAAATCGTCGCGAAGTCAAGAGCCTAGAGGAGGACGTTAACAAGGAGTAACAATGGCGAAGAAGAAGTACGAGCGCACCAAGCCGCACGTGAACGTGGGAACCATCGGTCACATCGACCATGGCAAGACCACCCTGACCGCGGCCATCACCAAGGTCCTGTCAAAGAAGGGATTCGCGGAATTCCGCTCCTTCGACTCGATCGACAACGCCCCGGAAGAGAAGGCTCGCGGTATCACGATCGCGACCGCGCACGTCGAGTACGAGACGGAGAAGCGTCACTACGCGCACGTCGACTGCCCCGGGCACGCTGACTACATCAAGAACATGATCACCGGTGCCGCCCAGATGGACGGTGCCATCCTCGTCGTGGCCGCGACTGACGGGCCGATGCCGCAGACCCGCGAGCACATCCTGCTGGCGCGCCAGGTCGGCGTGCCGCGGATCGTGGTCGCTCTCAACAAGGTCGATGCGGTCGACGACCCCGAGATCTTGGAGCTCGTCGAGCTCGAGGTTCGCGAGTTGCTCTCCAAGTACGAGTTCCCGGGCGAAGACATTCCGGTCGTCAAGGTGTCGGCGCTCAAGGCGCTCGAGGGCGATCCCCAGTGGGAGGACTCGATCACCAAGCTCATGGACGCGGTTGACAGCTACATCCCGGTGCCGGAGCGCGCCCTCGACAAGCCGTTCATGATGCCGATCGAGGACGTCTTCTCGATCGAAGGTCGTGGCACGGTCGTCACCGGCCGCATCGAGCGCGGTCAGGTCAAGGTCAACGAAGAGGTCGAGATGGTCGGCATCAACGACACGCGCAAGACGGTCGTGACCGGTGTCGAGATGTTCCACAAGCTGCTCGATTCCGGCCAGGCGGGCGACAATGTCGGCTGCCTGCTGCGCGGGATCAAGCGCGAGGAAGTCGAGCGCGGCCAGGTCCTGGCCAAGCCGGGATCGATCAAGCCGCACACCGAGTTCGACTCGCAGGTCTACGTCCTGACCAAGGAAGAGGGCGGCCGCCACACGCCGTTCTTCAAGGGTTACCGCCCGCAGTTCTACGTGCGGACCACGGACGTGACCGGTGAGATCGAGCTGCCCGAAGGTACCGAGATGGTGATGCCTGGCGACAACATCGCGATGAAGATCAAGCTGATCACGCCAATCGCCGTCGAAGAGCAGATGCGCTTCGCCATCCGCGAGGGTGGCCGCACCGTCGGCTCGGGCGTCGCCACCAAGGTGATCAAGTAAGGTCATGGCCCAGAAGATCCGCATCCGGCTGAAGGCCTACGATCACCGCGTCCTCGACCAGGCCGCGGACAAGATCGTGGATACTGCGCGGCGCACGAATGCGACGACGGCTGGACCCATCCCGCTGCCCACCGAGATCAACAAGTGGACGGTGATTCGTTCGCCGTTCATCGACAAGGACTCGCGCGAGCAGTTCGAGATGCGGACCCACAAGCGGATCATCGACATCCTCGACCCCAATCCGAAAGTCGTGGACGCCTTGATGCGGCTCAACCTGCCGTCGGGCGTCAACATCGAGATCAAGCTCTAAGCGATGGCGACGAAAGGGCTGCTGGCCAAGAAAATCGGGATGACCCAGGTGTTCACCGAGAAGGGTGAGCTCCTGCCGGTCACCGTGCTCGAGGCCGGACCCTGCGTCGTGATCGCGCTGCGTGCCATCCAGAAGGATGGCTACGGCGCGGTTCAGCTGGGCTTTCTCGCGGCCAAGGCAAAGCAGCTCAACAAGCCGGCCGCCGGTCACTTCAAGAAGGCCGGGGTCGCCGCCCATCGCCATGTGCGCGAGATCCGCCTCAAGGCCGACGCCACCTATGAGATCGGCCAGGCGCTGAAGGCCGACCTGTTTGCGGCCGGCGAACTGGTGGACGTCACCGGGACGACCAAAGGCAAGGGCTTCTCCGGGCAGCACAAGCGTCACCATTTCGGGCGCGGCCCGGTGACACACGGCTCGCACAACATCAAGCAACCCGGCTCGATCGGCTCGTCGTCCACGCCGTCGCGCGTCTACAAGGGCATGCGCATGGCGGGCCAGCTGGGCAACCAGCAGCGCACCACCAAGCACCTCAAGGTCGTCCGAGTGGACCTCGACCGCAACCTGCTGCTGGTCAACGGCGACGTGCCGGGCCACAAGAACAGCGTCGTGCTGGTCCGGGACTCGACGCGCCAGCCCAAGGGGAAGAAGGCGTAATGGCAGCTAACGAGAAGGCATCGGCCAGCGCGAAGGTGTCAGCGACGGTTTATGACAAGGACGGCAAGGAGAGCGGCCACCTGGATCTGCCGGAGGGCATCTTCAACGCCCCGGTCAACGCCGCCGTGCTCCACCAGGCGGTGAAGCGCCAGCAGGCGAATGATCGCCAGGGGACGCACCAGACCAAGACGCGCGGCGACGTCTCCGGTGGCGGCAAGAAGCCGTGGAAGCAGAAGGGCACCGGCCGCGCGCGCCAGGGCAGCACGCGGGCGCCGCAGTGGCGCCATGGCGGCGTCGTCTTCGGGCCCCACCCGCGCAGCTACGAGGAGAAGATGCCGCGCAAGCAGCGACGGCTGGCCTTGCGCGTCGCCCTGTCGGTGAAGTCGCAGGAAGGCGCGGTGCGTGTAGTCGAGGAAATCGCGCTCGACGCCCCCAAGACCAACGTGGTCGCCAACCTCTTCGATCAGCTGGGCGCCGGGGCACGGACGCTCTTCGTCATCCCCGAACACGACCTGATGCTGGAGAAGTCGACGCGCAACCTGGCCGGCGTCAAGACCATCCTGGCCACCAACCTGAATCCGACGGACGTCCTGATCGCTGACACGCTGATCTTCACGCGCTCCGCGCTCACCCAGATCGAGGATTGGCTGTCATGAGGGCCCCTGTGCAGCGGGGCGTCGCCCCACGCGACCGGCGCGGACGTGCCAAGGGAGCGTTTGAGACGTCATGAGAGCCCCTGTGCAAGTGGTGCAGCGCCCGCTGATCAGTGAGAAAAGCTACGCCGCGATGGCGACCGGCAAGTATCTGTTCCGCGTCCACCCCAAGGCGACCAAGACCGAGATCGCGCTGGCGGTGGCCGACGCCTTCAAAGTCGAGGTGGTCGCGGTGAATACGATGCACGTCCGCGGCAAAGAACGACGGCGAGGAAAGACGCACGGCTTCCAGTCGAACTGGAAGAAGGCCGTGGTCACGCTCGCCGAGGGTCAGAAGATCGAAAGCATGTTCCAGGGTGTCTGATCCATGCCACTGAAGAAATACAAGCCCACCTCGCCCGGCCGCCGCTTCATGTCGGTCAGCGCCTTCGACGACCTGACCAAGGGCAAGAAGGCGGAGAAAAGCCTGCTGGTCTCACTCAAGACCGATGCCGGGCGCAACGCCCAGGGCAAGATCACGGTTCGTCACCAGGGCGGCGGGCATCGCAAGTTGTACCGGATCATCGATTTCAAGCGCAACAAGCTCGGCATCCCGGCGACCGTCGCCGCGGTTGAGTACGACCCGAATCGCAGCGCGCGGATCGCGCTCCTGCACTACGCGGATGGCGAGAAGCGCTACATCCTGGCGCCGGTGGGCCTGACCGTCGGTGACAAGGTGGTGAGCGGTCCGGAGTCGGACATCCGCCCGGGCAACGCGCTGCCGCTGTCCGACATCCCGCTGGGCAGCACGGTGCACAACATCGAGCTCAAGCCCGGACGCGGCGGCCAGGTGGTGCGCTCGGCCGGCATGTCGGCGCAGCTGCTCGCGCGCGAGGGCGATTACGCCCAGATCCGGATGCCGTCCGGTGAAGTCCGGCGCATCGCCGTGGTCTGCTACGCCACCATCGGCCAGATCGGCAATGTCGAGCACGAGAACGAAAACGTCGGCAAAGCCGGCAAGAGCCGCTGGCGGGGCAAGCGCCCATCGGTCCGCGGCATGGCGATGAACCCCTTCGACCATCCCCACGGCGGTGGCGAGGGACGCTCCGGGGCCGGCGGTCATCCGCAAACGCCGTGGGGCAAGCCAACGCTCGGCTATCGGACGCGGCGCAATAAGAAGACCAAGAACATGATCGTCCGACGCAGACCACCAAAGCGCAAGAGTAAGGGCTAAAACATGTCACGTTCAACCAAGAAAGGACCGTTCGTTCATCCGTCACTGATGAAGAAAGTGGTGGCGATGAATCAGCAAAAAGAGAAGAAAGTGATCAAGACCTGGTCGCGGGACTCGAGCGTCTTCCCCGAGATGGTGGGGCACACGCTCGCGATCCACGACGGGAAGAAGCACGTGCCGATCTTCATCACCGAGAACATGGTCGGACACCTACTGGGCGAGTTCGCGCCGACGCGGCGCTTCCGCGCCCACGGGCATCACACGGAAAAGACCACCGCCCTCAAGTAATCATGGAAGTACAAGCAAAGGCGAAATGGGTCAGGACGTCACCTCGAAAGGTGCGGCTGGTGGCGCGCACGCTGCGCAATCTGCCCGTGTCCGAGGCGCTGGTCGCTTGCTCCTTTATGCCGAAGTCGGCGGCGCGTGACGTCGCAAAGGTGATCCGCTCGGCCCAGGCGAACGCCGAGAACAACTTCAACCTGGTCAAAGACGACCTGGTCATCAAGGACATCCGGGTCGAGCCGGGTCCGATGTTGAAGCGCGGCCAGCCGCGTGCCATGGGCCGCCTGTTCAGCATCTTCAAGCGGACCAGCCATATCACGGCGATCGTCGAAGACCGGCCAGGCGCGGTCCGGCGGCGAACCGCCGCTCTGCCGCGGGCGCCCCAGCCGGCTACCCGACCCGCCCCGACTGCGGCCGCGCGGGCCGCCGCCAGCGAGCCGGCCACCAGCGAGTCCGACGAGCGCGAGGCTCCGCCAAAGCCGAGGCGCGCCAAGACCGAGTCCAAGCCCGACGCGTCAAAGTCGCCCGCGACGGGTAAGAAAGGCGAGGCCAAAGCGAGCGACAAGACGCCCGACGCCAAAACGACACGCGCCAGGGCCGAAGGCAAAGAAAAAGATCAGGACAAAAACAAAAAACAGGACAAGAAGGGCAAGTAGTGGGACATAAAGTTCACCCGAACGGCTTCCGGCTGGGCGTCTACCGTAACTGGGAGGCGAAGTGGTTTGCTCCGGACAAGGAGTACAAGCCGCTGCTGCTCGAGGACGTCCGTCTTCGCCGGATGCTGATGGCCCGCCTCAAGAATGCAGGCGTTGCCCGGATCGAGACCGAGCGCTCGTCGTCGGCGCTGACGATCACGCTGCACACCGCCAAGCCCGGCATCGTCATCGGCAAGGGCGGGACCAGCGTCGACCAGCTGCGTGACGAGCTGGAGAAGACCACCGGCAAACGCGTCCGCGTGACGATCCAAGAGATCAAGAAGCCGGAGCTCAGCGCCCAGCTGGTGGCGGAGAACGTCGCCGCCCAGCTGGAGAAGCGCATCGCCTTCCGGCGTGCCATCAAGCAGTCGCTGATGAAGACGATGCGCGCCGGCGCGCAGGGCGTGAAGATCCGGGTCCGGGGTCGTCTCGGCGGCTCGGAGATGGCCCGCGTCGAGTGGAACCGCGAGGGTCGCGTCCCGCTCCACACCCTGAAGGCCGACATCGACTTCGGCCAGACCGAAGCCAAGACGACATTCGGACGGATTGGGGTTTCCGCCTGGGTCTACACCGGCAACTTCCCGACCGAGACGCCGCCCAAGCCGGCGGCCGCCATCGAGGAGCCGGTCGATGCCGGCATTCCGGTGGACGTACCCTCCCCGCTCGCAGAGCTCGTCCAGGTCGTCGCGCCTGTTCCGGTTGCCGTCGCCGCCGAGCCGACCCCGGCGCCCGTGGCGGTCGCGACTACTGAGGCACCCGCCGCCAAGCCAAAACGGGCGACGCGGACGACGAAGGCGACCGCCGCCGACGGCGGCGAGACGCCGGCGCCCAAGCGGGCCACGCGCGCCCGCGCCACCACCGCCGAGAAGCCGGCCGCACCCAAGACCCCGCGCCCCCGCGCCACCAAGAAGAAGGAATAGAGATGTTGCTCCCAGCCCGCGTCAAATACCGAAAGCTCCATCGAGGCCGCCGGACCGGCGTCGCCACCCAGGGCGCCGACCTGGCGTTTGGCGAGTTCGGCCTGCAGGCCTCTGAAGCGGCCTGGATGACGAACCGGCAGATCGAGGCGGCCCGCCGCGTGATGACGCGCTTCGTGCGTCGCGGTGGCAAGGTCTTCATTCGCGTGTTCCCCGACAAGTCGGTGACCAAGAAGCCGGCCGAGACCCGCATGGGTAGTGGCAAGGGCGCCCCTGAAGGCTGGGTGGTCGTCATCAAGCCGGGACGCGTCCTCTTCGAGATGGGCGGCGTCACGCCGGAGATGGCCAAGCGTGCCTTCCAGCTGGCCGCCTACAAGCTGCCAATGAAGACGCGGACGCTCGGGATCAAGTCGGGGGTCAAGGCTGCCGCCGACGTCAAGATCAAGGGCCCGGCTGAGCTGAAGCCCGGTGAGGTCGCGGAGGGCGGCGCTCCTGGTGCCATTGCCGGCGCACCCGCGGCTGCCGCCGGACCGGCGGCACGGGGTCCGAAGGCCGCTCCCGGCGCCGCGCCAACCATCAAGGCCGCACCTGGCGCCGCTCCGAAAGCCGCACCCGGCGCTGCCCCGAAAGCCGCCGCGGCACCGGCCAAGCCGGCTAAGGGTGGCAAGAAATGAAGATGAAAGACCTCCAGGGCCTGTCGATGCTTGACCTGCAGAAGAAGCTCAAGGATTCGCGCCAGGAGTTGTTCAACCTGCGCTTCCAGATGGCGACCGGCCAGTTGCAGAACCATCGCCAGATCCGGCACGTCCGCGAGGACCTGGCCCAGATCCTGACGACGATCCACCTGACCGAGCGCAACCCCGAGCCGGCCGCCGCGCCCGAGGCCGCGGCGCCCAAGCCGCGCCGCCGTCGCGCCGCCGCCACTGAGGAGAAGGCATGAGCGACCAGCAGGAAGCGATCGATCGCGCCATGCGCAAAACGCGGACCGGCACCGTCATCAGCGACAAGATGGACAAGACGGTGATCGTCCGCGTGCAGACCCTTAAGGAGCACTCCAAGTACAAGAAGCACATTCGGCAATCGACCAGGTTCAAGGCGCACGACGAGCAGAACCAGTGCAAGGTCGGCGACCAAGTCCGGATCATGGAAACCCGGCCGCTATCGCACGACAAGCGCTGGCGGGTCGTCGCCATCGTGGAGAAGGCGAAATAGCCGTTCATGGTGCAGCAAGAGTCGCGGTTGAAGGTGGCGGACAACACGGGAGCGCGTGAGATCCTGGTGATCCGGGTCATGGGTGGCCACTATCGCAAGTACGCCGCCATCGGCGACGTCATCACCGCCGCCGTCACGGTGGCGACCCCGGGCGGCCAGGTCAAGAAATCGGAAGTCGTCAAAGCCGTCGTCGTTCGCACATCACGAGAATTCCGCCGGACGGACGGCTCCACCATCCGATTCGACGAGAACGCCGCCGTCATCCTCGGCCCGCAGAACAACCCGCGCGGCACCCGCATCTTCGGGCCGGTGGCGCGCGAGCTTCGCGACAAGAACTTCATGAAGATCGTTTCTCTGGCGCCGGAGGTGCTCTAGAAAATGTCTCGACTTCATCTCGACATTCATCGCGACGACACCGTACAGGTCATGTCCGGGAAGGACCGTGGCAAGCGCGGCGTCGTCGTTCGCACCGTGCCCGGGTCGGGCAAGATCGTAGTCAAGGGCGTCAATGTGTTGAAGCGTCACCGGAAGGCCAACCAGGAGAAGGGCGGCACCAAGGTGATCCAGGGCGGGATCGTCGACTTCGAGTCGCCGCTCTCCTACTCGAACGTGATGCTCGTCTGCAACAAGTGTGACAAGCCCACCCGCATTCGCAAGACGGTGCTGCCGAACGGAAAGAAAGCGATCGTCTGCGTGAACTGCGGCGAGATCTACGAGCGCGTGAGAGACAAGGTATGAGCGTCGCCGCCAAGTCGAAAGGCGCGAAGCCCGCTCCCAGCCCGAAGGGGGCGAGCGTCGTCTCCAGCCCGGCCGGGACGGAGCTCCGGCTGAAGCAGCGCTACCAGGACAAGATCCTCCCGGCGCTGATCCAGCGCTTCGCCTACACCAACGCGCTGCAGGTGCCGCGTCTGGTCAAGGTGGTGGCGAACATCGGGATCGGCGAGTCGATCTCGAACCCGAAGGCGCTTGACGCCGCCACCGCCGATCTGAAGAAGATCACCGGCCAGCAGCCCGTGATCATGAAATCGCGGAAGGCGATCGCGAACTTCAAGCTGCGCGCCGGCCTGCCGATCGGGATCAAGGTGACGTTGCGCGGCGCCCGCATGTACCAGTTCGTCGACAAGCTGATCTCGGTCGGGCTGCCGCGAATCCGCGACTTCCGCGGCATCTCGCCGACCGGCTTCGACGGGCATGGCAACTTCACGCTTGGACTGCGCGAGCAGCTGATCTTTCCCGAGATCGAGTACGACAAGATCGACAAATTGCGGGGTCTCGAGGTCACATTCGTGACGACGGCTCGCACCGATGACGAGGCGCGCGCGCTGCTGACCGAGCTCGGGTTCCCGTTCAGGAAGTGAGGTATCAGGACTGAGTGGCTAAGAAATCAACCGTCAACCGCGGGCTACGCCCCCACAAGCACGCCGTGTCGCAGCACAACCGCTGCAATCTGTGTGGACGCCCGCGCGCGTACATGCGGAAGTTCGGCATCTGCCGTATCTGCTTCCGTACTCTCTCATCGCAGGGGCAGGTCCCGGGCGTGAAGAAGTCGTCATGGTGAGGAGGGAGTCATGAGCACCGATAGCATCGCCGATATGCTCACCAGGATCCGCAACGCGAACACCGCCGGCCACGCGCGGGTGGCGATCCCGGCGTCGCGGGTCGGAGTGGAGATCGCGCGCGTCCTGAAAGAGGAAGGCTACATCGCTGCCTACGACGTCGCGACGATCGAGCAAGGGCAGAAGCTCGACATCACCTTCAAGCCAAAGACGCCGCGGGGCAAGTCGCTCGCCGGGCTGCGCCGCATCAGCAAGCCCGGGCTGCGGGTGTACGCCCGCAAGACCGAGATCCCCCGCGTCCTGGGCGGCCTCGGAATCGTCATTCTCTCGACGTCGCACGGCGTCATGTCCGGTCAGAAGGCAACCAAGGCGGGCCTCGGTGGCGAGGTCGTGTGTTACGTTTGGTGACCCCATGAGTAGGATTGGCAAGCTTCCGGTCAAGATTCCGAGCGGTGTGACCGTCACCGTGTCCGACCACACGGTCTCGGTCAAGAGCGGCAAGTCGGAGCTCACCCGGGTGATGAACCCGGCAATGCGGGTCTCCGTCAAGGACGGCTCGGTCATCGTCGAACGGCCGAGCGAGTCGAAAGATCACCGCTCGCTGCACGGCCTCACCAGGACGCTCGTCTGGAACATGATCGAGGGCGTCAGCAAGGGCTACGAGAAGCAGCTCGAGCTGGTCGGCGTCGGCTATCGCGCCAGCCGCCAGGGCGAGGCGCTCGTGCTCAACGTCGGTTACTCGCACCCCGTTCGCTACCCGGTGCCGCCGGGCATCACGATCGACGTCCCCGAGCCGACGCGCATCAATATCAAGGGCGCGAGCAAGGAAGACGTCGGCCAGGTCGCGGCCGAGGTGCGCAAGATCCGGCCGCCCGAACCCTACAAGGGCAAGGGCATCCTCTACCGTGGAGAGCGCATCCGCCGCAAGGCGGGCAAGACCGGGAAGACCGGCGCCGGAGCGGCGAAGTAATGAACAAAGTCCCTGATCGCCGCGCGACGCGGATCCGCCGGCACAGCCGGCTGCGCGGCCACCTCGAGGGCGGTCCGACGCGGCCCCGGCTGGCGGTCTTCCGTAGCCTGCATCACGTCTACGCGCAGGTGATCGATGACGCCTCGGGCCGCACGCTGGCGGCCGCCTCCAGCACCGACGCCGACCTTCGCAAGTCGCTCAAGTCGCCATCGAGCAGCGAAGGCGCAGCAGCCGTCGGCAAGTCGATCGCCGAGCGGGCCCGCAAAGCGGGCATCGAGACCGTCGTCTTCGATCGCGGCGGTTTCCCCTACCACGGTCGAGTCAAGGCGCTGGCGGAAGCCGCGCGCAGCGCCGGATTGAAGTTTTAGGCCAGAAACATAAGTGAGAAAAGCATGAGCTACCAGTACGGAAGAGGCCAGTCCGAGTTCACGGAGAAAGTTGTCCATCTGAACCGCGTCGCAAAAGTCGTCAAAGGTGGGCGTCGCTTCTCCTTCAGCGCGCTCGTGGTCGTCGGCGACCAGAACGGCCGCGTCGGCGCCGGCCTGGGCAAGGCGGGCGAAGTGCCCGAGGCGATCCGCAAAGCCGTCGAGTCGGCCAAGAAGCACCTGGTCACGGTCCCCATGGTCGGCACCACCATCCCGCACGAGATCCGACTGAAAAAAGGCGCCGCCAAGGTGCTCCTCAAGCCGGCCGCGCCCGGGACCGGTATTCGATCCGGTGGGGCGATGCGCGCCGTGGTCGAACTGTCGGGCGTCAAGGACATGATCACCAAGTCGCTCGGGACCAACAACCCGGTCAACACGGTCCGCGCGACGATCGCCGCGCTGCAAGCGTTGCAGACGGCGGACTCGATCGCCCAGGCCCGGGGCAAGCCGGCCGACGAGATGGCCCGCCTCAGCCGTCGCGGGCCCGCGCCGGCCGTTGCGCCGGTCGCCGAGACGACGCCGGAGCCCGAACCGGAGCCGGTGGCCTGAGCCATGGCGCGCTTGAAGGTGACGTACGTGCGCAGCGTGATCGGGCAGAAGCCCGACCAGGAGCGGACCGTGCAGGCGCTCGGCCTGCGCCGCCTGCACCAGACGGTCGAGCACGAAGACAGCCCTCAGCTGCGCGGCATGGTGCACAAGGTGCGCCACCTGGTCAAGGTCGAGGAGTTGTCCTGATGAAATTACACGAGCTCCAGCCGTCACCCGGCTCCCATCACGCCCGTAAGCGAGTGGGCCGGGGACCCGGCTCCGGTCACGGCAAGACCGCGACCCGCGGCCAGAAGGGGCAGGGCGCTCGCACCTCGGTGAACTTGCCCAAGACCTTCGAGGGTGGCCAGACGCGGCTCACCATGCGTATCCCGAAGCTGCGCGGCTTCCACAACAAGTGGCGCAAGCGCTTCGCTGTGCTCAACCTGACCCGTCTGAACCGCTTCGAGGACGGGGCCGAGATCGGGCCCGAGTCCCTGCTCGAGGCCGGCATCATCAAGGATGTCGGCGCCGGGATCAAGGTGCTCGGCACCGGGGATCTGCGTCGAAAATTGACGATTCGCGCGCATCGCTTCTCGGCTGAGGCGAAGCGCAAGATCGAGGCGGCCGGTGGGACGGCTGCCGTGATCGAGGTCCCGCCGCCGATCCGCGAGAAGACCAAGCGGGCGAAGAACCAGCCGAAGCCGGCCCCCGCGCCGGAGAAGGCCGAGACCCAGGAGGTGACCGAAGCGGTCGCCGACGCCACGGCAGAGAAGCCGTCCAAGAAAGAGAAAGCGGAGAAGGGCCCGAAGGCCCCGAAAGCCGAAAGGGGCGATAGAGGCGCGAAAGGCGAGACGACCGGAAACGCCCAGGCAGCCGGCGATGAGCGGGCTTCGGAGGATTCCCCTAAGCCCGATAAGGGTAAAAAGAAGAGCTAGCCCATGTTAGAAGCGATCGGCAACGCGCTCCGCATTCCGGAGCTCCGCCGCAAGATCCTGTTCACGCTGGGGCTCTTTCTCGTGTTCCGGATCCTGGCGCACATCGCCGTTCCGGGGGCGGACAAGGCCGCCCTCGACAAGCTGTTCAATAGCAATACCTTCCTGGGCCTGCTCGATCTGTTCTCGGGAGGCGGGCTCTCGACCTTCTCGATCATCGCCATGGGGGTCAATCCGTACATCAACGCCTCGATCATCATGCAGCTGATGACGGTCGTCTCCAGCCGCATGAAAGAACTCAGCAAGGAGGGCGAGTTCGGTCGGCGGAAGATCACCCGCTGGACCCGCTGGCTGACGGTCGCCCTGGGCCTGCTCCAGGCGTGGGGGCTGACGCTGGTCTTCAGCCGCCAGGGCGTGCTGACCAACCTCAACTGGTTCGGCATCATCGAGATCATGGTGACCCTCACGGCGGGCACGGTGATGCTGATGTGGTTCGGCGAGCTGATCACCGAGTACGGCATCGGTAACGGCATCTCGCTGGTCATCTTTGCCGGCATCGTCGGCCGGATTCCCAACACGATCTACAACCTGCTGACGGGCGGTGGCGCCTCGCAGAACCTGGCGCCGTTACTGCTCTTCGCCGCGCTGGCGATCGTGGTGACCGCCTTCATCATCGAGGTGCAGCAGGCCCAGCGGAAGATCCCCATCCAGTCGGCGCAACGCGTGGTCGGCCGCAAGGTCTACCAGGGGCGAAGTTCGCACCTACCGTTGCGCGTCAACCAGGCGGGCGTCATCCCGATCATCTTTGCGATCTCGATCATGTTCTTCCCCGTGATCATCGGCAATTTCCTGGCGACGGCTCCGTCGCCCTGGGGCGATATCTCGCGGGCGTTACGCACCTTCTGGGTGCCGGCCGGTCCCAACATTCCCACGGACATCCTTTACAACTTCGTGTACTTCATCCTGATCTTCGGCTTCACGTACTTCTATACCGCGGTCACCTTCGACCCGGTCGATACCGCGGACTATCTCAAGAAGCACGCGGCGTTCATCCCGGGCATCCGGCCCGGCGTGGCGACGGCGCAGTACCTGGACCGGACGATGACGCGGATCACCTTCGCCGGCGCGCTCTTCCTGGGCGGGGTCACGGTGCTGATCCCATTACTAGCGACGGCGCTGACCCGAATACCGACGCAGAACATGTACCTTGGCGGGACCGCGATCCTGATCGTCGTGGGTGTTGCGCTCGACACCATGAAACAGATCGAAACCCAGCTGATCATGCGTCAGTACAAGGGGTTCATCAAGTAGCGACTTCAAGTCGTAGCACTGGCTCATGAACCTGATTCTTTTCGGTGCGCCCGGCGCCGGCAAGGGGACCCAGACGGGGTCCCTGATCGAGACCTACCGTATCCCGGCGATCGCGACCGGCGATATGCTGCGCGCCCAGCGGCGCGCCGGGACGGCGCTCGGCGAGCAGGTCAAGAGCTACATGGACCGGGGCGAGCTGGTACCGGATGACCTGATGATCGCGATCATCCGTGACCGGCTGCAAAAGCCCGACGCCAGCAATGGCTTCATCCTCGATGGCTTCCCGCGGACCGTCGCCCAGGCCGAGGCGCTCGACGCCACGCTCGACCAGATCCGCCGCCGGGTCGACGCCGTCATCTACCTGCGAGTGAGCCGCCAGGTCCTGATCGACCGGCTATCGCACCGGTACAGCTGCCGCAGCTGTGACGCCGTCTACAACTTCACGCCGCAGCAGGCGTTGGCGGTGCCGCGTTGCACCGTCGACGGGGGTGAGCTCTACCAGCGGCCGGACGACCGGCCGGAGATCGTGGCGCACCGGATCGACGTCTTCCTGACGCACACCGCGCCGCTGATCGATTACTACGCCAGGCAACACAAGCTGGAGAACATCGACGGCCAGATGTCCGTCGACCAGGTGCGAGCCGATATCACCAGGCGACTGATCGCATTACGCAAAGGCGCGGGATCCCGATGATCATTTACAAATCGCAGGACGAGATCGAGCTGATGCGGGAGGCGGGGGCGATCCTCGCCGAAACCCTCAACCATCTGCAGTCATTGGCCCGCCCGGGCGTCACCCTGCTCGAGCTCGACCGCGAGGCGGACCGGTTCATTCGTGCTCGCGACTGCATCCCCGGGTTCGTCGGCTACCAGGGATACAAGAACGCGATCTGCACCTCGGTCAACGACCAGGTCGTCCACGGCATCCCGACGAATCGCAAGCTGCGCGAAGGCGATCTGCTCGCGCTCGACGCCGGGCTCATCCACCGGGGCTTCTGGGCCGATGCCGGCCTCAGCGTCGGCGTTGGCAAGGTCTCCGCCGAGACCCAGCGGCTGATGGATGTGACCCGGGAGTCGCTCGCGATCGGCATCGACCATGCCCAGGTCGGCAACCGGATCGGCGACATCAGCGCCGCCGTCCAGCGGCACGTCGAGGCCGCCGGCTTCTCCGTGGTCCGGCAGTTCGTCGGGCACGGGATCGGTCGGGACATGCACGAGGACCCTCAGGTCCCCAATTTCGGCATTGCCGGCCGGGGGCCGATGCTCAAGCCCGGGATGGTGCTGGCGATCGAGCCGATGGTCAACGCCGGCAGCCCCGACGTCGCGCTCCTGGGGGACGGCTGGACCGTGGTGACGGTCGATCACTCGCTGTCAGCCTACTTTGAACACTCCGTGGCGATCACCCCTGAGGGGCCAGAGATCCTGACGGTCTCGAAGAAGGCCCTCCCGGCACGCTCATGATTAGGCTTGCGCTCCCTGTGGTATCCTATTCGTTCGTGCGCCGGAAATCCGGCGATCTTGCTATGGGCATTTGCCGATGGTGAGTGTTGTCGTCGGACGAGTGGTAGAGCCGATGCCCAACGCGCTCTACCGTGTCGAGCTCGACACCGGCCACAGGATCGTGGCACACGTGGCGCCGGCCGCGCGGCTTCGGTTTCTCCGGGTGATCCCGGGTGACCGCGTCCGTGTCGAGGTGTCACCGCTCGATCCGGGGCGCGGTCGAATAACGCGAAAAGAATCGTAAGTCAATAGAGAGAGTGAGCAGCAATGAAAGTTCGTGCGTCGGTCAAGAAAATATGTTCGAAGTGCAAGGTCATCAAGCGCGGCGGCGCGGTGCGGGTCATCTGCGTGACGCCGAAACACAACCAGAGACAGGGCTAGGAGGCTAAATGGCGCGTATCGCGGGCGTTGACATTCCTCGTGAAAAGCGTGTGGAAATCGCGCTGACGTACATCTTTGGCGTCGGCCCCCACACCGCCCGGCGTGTGCTGACCATTGCCAACATCGACCCCAGCTTGCGCGTCAAGAATCTCAATGACGAGCAGGTCGGTCGCCTGAGAGACGTCATCGACAAGGAAGCGAAGGTCGAAGGCGAGCTGCGCCGCGAGATCGCGCTCAATATCAAACGCCTCATTGAAATTGGCACCTACCGGGGACTGCGCCACCGGCGTGGCCTGCCGGTTCGTGGCCAGCGCACGAGGACGAATGCGCGCACCCGTCGCGGGCCACGCAAGACCGTCGGTGTACGCAAGAAGGTCGAGGCAAAGAAGTAAGTCATGCCAAAGAAGAAAGTCGTCCGCACCCGGCGCAGAGAAAAGAAGCACGTCACCGTGGGCCAGGCGCACATCCAGTCCACGTTCAATAACACGGTCGTCTCGCTGACCGACGCGCAGGGCAATGTGCTCGCCTGGGGCAGCGCCGGAAGCCAGGGCTTCAAGGGCTCCCGCAAGAGCACGCCGTTTGCGGCCCAGGTCACGGCGGAAGCGACGGCAAAGCGCGCCATGGAACACGGCCTCAAGCAGATCGAGATCTTCGTCAAGGGTCCCGGCGCCGGCCGTGAGGCGGCGATCCGGTCGTTGCAGGCGGCAGGGCTCGAAGTCACGGCGATCACGGACGTGACGCCGATTCCGCATAACGGCTGCCGGCCTCCCAAGAGGCGTCGCGTCTAATGGGTAAGTACCAGGGCGCCGTCTGCCGCCACTGCCGCCGCGAAGGTGTAAAGCTCTTTCTGAAAGGCGAGAAGTGCTACACCAAGTGCACGCTCGACCGGCGCGCCATGCCACCCGGCATGCACACCCAGGTCCGCCGTCGCAAGGTCTCCGACTACGGCATCCAGCTGCGCGCCAAGCAGCGCGCGCGCCGCATCTACTTTTTGCTCGAGGGCCAATTCCGGCTCTACTTCGATCGCGCGGCGAAGATGGCCGGCGTCACGGGCCTGAACCTGCTGCGTCTGTTAGAGACTCGGCTCGACAACGTCGTCTATCGGGTCGGCTTCGCGGCCTCGCGGCGTGATGCCCGCCAGATCGTCTCCCACAAGCACGTCACCGTCAACGGCAAGGTCGTGAACATCCCGTCGTACCAGGTGCGAGTGGGGGACATCATCGCGATCGCTCAGTCAAGCAAGGAAGTCGAACGGATCAAGACCGCGCTCGACGTCGGCGAGCAGCGGCCGGTTGTGCCGTGGCTCAGCCTCGACAAAGACAACATGACCGCGAAATGCACCGCGCAACCTGGACGCGACGACATGGATCAGACCATCCAGGAGCAACTGATCGTCGAGTTTTATTCGCGATAATTTCATACCAAGGAGAACCATGATCGATACCGCCCAACCCCAAGTCAAGAGCATCGAGAACTCGACCAGCTATGGCAAGTTCGAGATCGAGCCGCTCGAGCCCGGGTTCGGCACCACCCTGGGCAACGCGTTGCGCCGGGTGCTGCTGAGCACGTTGAAAGGCGCCGCCGTGACGTCCGTCTCGATCGAAGGCGTGGCGCACGAGTTCTCGTCGATCCCGTATGTCAAAGAGGACGTGACGGAGATCATCCTCAACCTCAAGGGCCTGAACTTGATCTCTTACTCTGACGACCCGGTGCGACTCACGCTGGACGTTACGGGGCCCAAGGAAGTCAAAGCGTCGGACATTCAGGCCCCGAGCGACGTCGAGATCGTCAATCCTGATCTCTATATCTGCACGCTGGACTCGAACAAGGGCCGGCTGCGGATGGAACTCACGGTCGAGCGCGGCAAGGGCTACGTGCCCGCCGAGCGCAACAAGAAAGAGGGCCAGCCAATCGGCGTGATCCCGATCGACGCGATTTTCAGTCCGGTCGTCAAGGCGAATTTCTTGATCGAGAAGACCCGTGTCGGCCAGGAAACCGACTGGGACAAGCTGATCCTCGAAGTCTGGACCGACGGCACCATCCAGCCGGACCAGGCGATCAGTGAGGCCGCCAAGCAATTCACGAGCCATCTCAGCCTGTTCACCAGGTTCACCGAGCGAATTAAAGACGCTGACGTGCCGCTCCAGAAGGGCAATGATCTGTCTTCACGTCTGGCGGACGTGCCGATCGAGGACCTGGATCTCTCGGTCCGTGCCCTCAACTGCCTCAAGGCAAACGAAATCACGAAAGTCGGCCAACTGGTCGCACTGCGCGAAGAGGACCTGCTGAGCCTCCGGAACTTCGGTCGCAAGTCGCTCGATGAGATCAAGGAAAAACTCGTCCAGCGCGGCTTTTTGACGCCGGACGAGCTCACGAAAGTTCTGGTCTAGGAGAGAGAGCACAGACAAGTTTCATGCGGCACCAGAAGGCGGGACGCAAGTTCGGACGGAGTACGGCTCATCGAAAGGCGATGAGCCGCAATCTGGTCACGTCTTTGCTCGACCATGGCCGCATCCAGACGACCGAGGCCAAAGGCAAGGAGCTTCGCCGCTGGGTCGAGAAAGTGATCACCACTGCGAAGACTGACAACGTGGCCGCTCGCCGTGCCGTCGATGCCATCGTCGAAGACCGCGAAGTCACGGAGCGCCTCTTCACGAAGCTCATGCCGCGAATGAAAGACCGCCCAGGCGGCTACACCCGCGTGCTGAAAATCGGACCGCGCCTCGGCGACGGCGCGGACATGGTCCTGATCGAGCTCGTCGATCGATGAACGTCAAGCTCATCGTCGAGTACGAAGGCTCCAGGTATCACGGCTGGCAGGCCCAGGCCGGCACGGCGACGATCGAGGCCGCGTTACGCGCAGCGATCACGTCGCTCACCGGTGAGTCGCCGGTACTGACCGCGGCGGGTCGAACTGACGCGGGCGTGCACGCACTCGGTCAGGTCGTCAATTTCAAGCTCGAGCACCAGTTTCCGGTTGACCAATTGCCCGGCGCACTCAACGCGCGTCTCGCTCCGGATATCGCCGTCCGGCACGCCGAGATCGTCGACGAGAGTTTCAATGCGCGTTACTCGGCCCGGGCCCGGCATTACGCCTACCGGATTCGCCAGGCCGTCCCGCGTGGTGCCTACCAGCGCCAGTACGCGTGGGGCCTGAATGACACGCTGGATCTCGCCGCCATGCAGGCAGCTGGTGACCGGCTGACCGGCACGCACGACTTCGCAGCATTCGGCCGCAGCCCCCGGCCTGGTGGCCACACGGTGCGCCGAGTCCATGACATCAAAGTCAACGCAACAGGCGACTGGATTACGATCGCCGTCGCCGCGGACGCGTTTCTCTATGGCATGGTCCGTCGCATCGCCGGCGCCTTGGTCGACGTGGGCCGCCGTAAGCGAACACTCGATTGGATCGATGCGCTGCTCCACGGTGGCTCCGCGGCCGGCTTGCGTCTCGCGCCGCCGCAGGGGCTCGTCCAAGTCGCGGTGGAGTACTAAAAGCAATGCCTGTACCCGGAAAGACCTACAGCGCCAAACCGTCGGAGATCACGGCCAGCTGGTACATCGTCGACGCCAGCGGCCAAACGCTCGGCCGCCTCGCCGCGAATGTCGCGAAAGTCCTGCGCGGCAAGCACAAGCCGACCTACACGCCGCATTTGAATACCGGCGACCACGTGATCGTCGTCAACGTCAAGGGCATCCGGGTGACCGGCAAGAAGGTCACTGACAAGATCTACACGTCGTACACCGGCTATCCCGGTGGTCTTCGCAAGCGTGCCTACGGTGACATGGTCGTCAAGCATCCGACGCATCCGTTCCGTCACGCGGTGGGGGGCATGCTCCAGCACGGGACGCTGGGCAAGGCGCAGCTGAGCCGCCTCAAGGTCTACGTCGGCGACGCGCACCCGCACAGGGCGCAGCAGCCGGTACCAATCCGTTTTGGAGCAAAAGGGGAGATCGAAGTCATTGGCCGATAACGGAACGTATTACTACGGCACCGGACGTCGCAAGAACGCCGTCGCGCGCGTCCGGCTCTACCCGGGCGAAGGCACCATCATGGTCAACAACAAGCCGCCACTGCAGTACTTTGGCCGGCGGATGCTGGAGATGGTGGTGGTCGAGCCTCTGCGACTGACTGAGAGCGCGAAGCGCTTCAACGTGAGCGCGATGGTCGACGGCGGCGGGATGTCCGGTCAGGCTGGCGCCGTCCAGCACGGCATCGCGCGGGCGCTGATCGTCGCGGACCTTGCGATGCGGCCGGTGCTGAAGAAGCACGGGTTGCTGACTCGGGACCCGCGCATGAAAGAGCGCAAGAAGCCAGGCCTCAAGCGCGCCCGCAAAGCTCCCCAGTACACCAAGCGCTAGCGAGCGAGGCTCGTCGCGTCGACGCAGAGCCGCGCTCGGATACGTTTCAGCCTGTTCGCGCCCGCGCGATGACTGTCAGTTTCGGCGGCGTCGCGATCCATCGGCCGTCCTTCTCGCGACGCAACGTCCAGCCCTCTTCATGGACTTTTCGGTG
>Ga0209009_1000043_pt1 | contig 57570 bp, 45 predicted proteins | sample BlaSpr_A8_OM3_M2_FD_187979 | JGI IMG/M metagenome (GOLD analysis project Ga0209009, IMG submission 187979) | Forest soil microbial communities from Thunder Bay, Ontario, Canada - Black Spruce, Ontario site 2_A8_OM3_M2 (SPAdes) (version 2) | ecosystem: Environmental > Terrestrial > Soil > Boreal... | reverse complement strand
ACATTTCGCCAAAGAATTCCAATGGGTGCCCGAAGGCTCCGCCTGAGGCTCCACCCGAGAAGCCCGTGTTCATCGGGTTTTCTCGGGGTCGGCGTTGGAATCTGTTAGCGGGGTTGGCGGTGCGGTAGGGGGTTCAAATCCCTGCACCGCCACCAAATTTCAAGAAACTGTGGGCATTTCGGGTGAGGTGCTCCACGTCGAGAGCCGGGCCGGTTTCGTGGTCGTCGGCAAGCTGCCGGCAGTGGCCTGGAACCCGACCGCGTCGTGGCGGCGTTGCCTGCTACCGGGTCGCGATCGTGGAGGCCGATTGGCGACAGCGCCACGCTTCGCCAAGCACCCGCGATTGGACAAGCTGATCCTGCTTCCATTTCTCGATAGCCGAATTCATCAGCGCTGCGTTTCCGCCGAGCTGGGCCGTCTTGAACCGGAGCATGTGCTCCGACCAGGCCATACCTGCGGATCTTTTCATCGGATCGGACGGAACATCCTCAAAATATTGTTCGCTCACGACCCCAAGCGTCGTGCATCCTGTGAGCTGATTTCGAGCGATCACGACCTGCAAAGAGAGCGCGTGCGTCCAGATCTCGGCGTCACGGTCCTTCTCGGACTGCGTCCGCGAGTCACGGGGAATGGTGCATGCGGTGAGCAGGAGAGAGACGGCCGCCGCACTCACCACTATTCTTTTCACGCGGCGGGTTCCATGTCGCCAACACCGCTCATCGGCATTTGGTCTCACGCAGGGGGCGCTCTTCGCATCCATGACACACGAAGGAGAGAGCAATAAGCGGGCCATCGAAGCTCTAACGTGATCTCGCTCCGTAAAAGCTCAGCCGCCTTCAGAAAGAAGACGGGCCGGGGTTCGGACCCGGCTCGGCGTGGGTCAGCTCGCTCGAGCCGGCGCAGGACCAAGCTTCCCGTCGATCACCTTCGGCCCGGTGGCCGCGCGGAAGACAGCAGCGGCGTTCGCAGGCCGGCTCGGAAGTTCAGATGGCGCAGCCTTGACCCAGTTCTCCCCGGAATCCGGCTGCGGCGGCTTCGGCTTGGATGGAGGGCCTGAGGATGCGCAGGCGGCAGAGATCACGAGCGACGAAAGAGTCAGGACGAGGACACCGAGCGTCTTCTTCATGACAACTCCTCTTCGAAATCCAACCCCGGCCTATCCGTGGTTCGGGAGGAGTACACCGGTGCGCCCGCTGGGGATTGAGGCCGCTCGGCTTCTTCAGGAATGGTTCAGATTCGCGCCATGCAGGAAAGGGGCACGTTCAACTTCGGCCGGGCCGGTGACTCAGGCGTTCGAGATAACGCGGTTCTCAAGACGAGATTAAGGCAGGAGACCGACGAGATCCATTCCTCGCCGGCCGGTGAACTCCTTACCGAATGCGGGATGTCCCCGCTTCAGTACTCGAGGAGGACTGGTCATGAAAAGACTCTTTGCTTGGCTTCTCAATCCCCCCGATTCCGCTCCGAAGGCAACCATCCTGGTACGGTTGATGGCTGGCGGCGTGTTCCTCTGGGAGGGAATTCTCAAGTTCGTCTACACGAATCAGGGGGTTGGCCGTTTCACCAAGATCGGGATTCCCGCTCCTCACGCCACGGCAGCGTTCGTCGGCGGCTTGGAAATCCTTGGAGGAATGCTCTTGATCGCCGGCTTTCTGACGCGGCTCATCGCTATCCCTTTTGTGATTGAGATGCTGGTCGCGATGGCTACAACGAAGATCGCTCTGTACCTGGGGACGTCGCCGTTGCCTCTTCCTCCCGCGCTCCCCAACGTGGGGATCTGGGCCGTTTTGCATGAGATACGCTCCGACTACGCTCAAATCATGAGCGTCCTCTTCTTGGGCATCGTGGGCCCGGGACCGTGGTCTCTGGATGCTGTCCTGGCTCGCTTTCGAGCGCGAGTACCTCAGAGACGCGACGGCCTGGGCGCGCGCCGGCTCACCGGCGAGCTCGGGCAGGTCCTCGAGCGGTAGCTCCTGGGGCACCGCGGCGGCACGTGAGGTGGGGTAAGGCGGGCCGGGGTTCGGACCCGGCCCGCACTAGGTCATCTTTAGCTTGCGCAGGCTCGACGTGGCCCGGTTGCGGACGGTGGGTCCGGCACGGCGGCCACATTGCGGCGGAGAGCCTGGTCTGTCCGACAGGCTTCGAGCGGAGAGCGCCGCCCTACTCGCGCTTTGAAATAGTCGGGCGCAGCTCGGCATCTACTGTTCGTCCCATTCGCGCAACGATCTCCGGCACCGCCTCCACGTCCGCCAGAGCGGTGTGGAAGTTCACGATGCAGGCGCGCAGCAAGTAGCGACCGCCGACGATGGCATTGGAGACAAACACCTCACCTCCGCGTTGCAGCCGATCGAGCAGCTCGCGGTTGAGCGCATCGAGATGTCGCTCGACGAGTTCCTCTCCCAGTTTCGTTCGAAGATCACGCGGCACGTAGCGGAATGTCGTGATGCTCAAGTCTTGAGTGGCGAGCTGCAGTTCCGCATGCCGGCCGACCGCCTCGGCCATCGCCTGAGACAGGTGGATGTCGTCGGCGATCATCTTGCGATAGCCCGCGGCTCCAACGTGCCTCAGAGCGAGCCACACTTTGAGGGCGCGGAAGCTACGCGAGTTCTGCGGGCCGTAGTCGACGTAGTTTGTCGCGCGCTCCTTGAAATGATAGTAGGTCGGGCGGTACGCGAACGCGGCGCGCAGCATTTTCGGATCGCGCACCAGCGCGCATCCGGCCTCGAGAGGCGCGTAGAGCCACTTGTGCGGATCGACCGCGACGGAATCGGCTTGGCCGAGCCCGCGCAAATCGTCGGGGGCCCCGGGCACGGCCGCCGCCAGGCCACCGTAGGCTCCATCCACGTGGAACCACACACCGTGCTCCCTGCAAAGCGCGCCGATCTCCGGCAGAGGATCGACGGCGCCCGTGCTGACCGACCCGGCAGTGCCGACGACGATGCACGGCACATCCCCCTCGGCAGCGTCCGCTTCTATCTGCCGGCGCAACGCGGCGACGTCCATGCGGAGTCTTGCATCCGTCGGGATCCACCGGATCGACGCGGTGCCCAGGCCCCCAAGGTCCGCGGCCTTTTGAATCCATGTGTGCGTTTCGACCGAGCCGTACACGCGAAGCCTGTGTCCCGAATCTCCGGCGAGGCCGTGCTCGCGTACATCCCAGCCGGCCTTCGCCGCGCGCGCGGCCAGGAAGCAGACGAAGTTCGCCATGTTGCCGCCGCTGACGAGCAGCCCGCCGCAATCGACCGGGTAGCCAATGAGCTCGGCAATCCATCGCACCGTCTGCGACTCGATCTCGGTGGCGGCTGGCGACAGCATCCAGGCACCGACGTTAGGGTTCACCGCCGCGGCCAGGAAGTCGGCAAGAATCCCGATCGGAGCCGGTGGCGCCGTGATGTACCCGAAGAAGCGCGGGTGTCCGTTGAACAGCGAATGATCGAACAGCAGCTGTGCCGTCCGTTCCAGCAGCGGCCCCGGGTCCGTTCCCGATTCCGGGAGCCGGCCCGTGAGGTCGAGCGCGTCGCGCACCGCCGAGGGCGATTCATCGTGGGTCACCGGACCACGCGGCAGGGAATCGAGGAAATCCGCGAGCTGATCCACGAGTCGATGTCCCAGCGCGCGGAACGTCGCGGCGTCCATCGCGAGCGGGGAATGCCGAATGGAATCGCCATCCACTCCGGACTCCTTTGCCGCCGATTTTCTTCTCACCTGCGGATCCCTTCGAAGAGATCCGTCTCGCGCGCTCGTCCGCCGTTCACCGTGCTGAACGCGCGATAGAACGACTGCCAGCCCCACAACGACTCGTGGTGTTCCGGCGACAGGTCCTTCAACCGCTCGTAGGCGGTGACCTGCGACTCGTGGCACGAAATCGCCCGCCATACCGTGGACCAGAAGTCGCGGGTGTCGATCACCGTGGTGATCGCCCAATCGGCCCACGGCATCGCCTGCCGTTCAACGCCGTCGACTTCGGAGACCAATTTCCTGAACGCTGCCTGGTAAGCCGCCCACGTTGATTCTGGCCAGGCCATGTAATAGAGCTTCGACACCGAATGCGGCGGCACTGCCGCCTCGACGCCGTCGAACGCAAACGCGGGGTCGCCCGCGGCGACGATCGCAGCGGTGGTGAACTGAGAGATCGCGATGTGATCTGGATGTCCGTAAGCGCCGTCGGGTCCGAACGTCACGACGACGTCGGGATGAACCCGCCTCAGGTGCCCGACGATGCCCGCGACGGCCTCGCGCGGGTTCGCGCGGTCCAGATGCTGGTCGCGGTAGTCGAGCAATGACACTTCGCGGACACCCAACACCGACGCGGCGGCGCGCAGCTCCGTCTCGCGGATCTTCGCCAGCGCCACCGGGCCGGGATGCTGCTGATCGTCGGGGCGATGGCCGCGGTAGCGACCGCCGTCACCGCGCGTAGCGGTCACCAGAAAGACTTCGACGCCTTCGGACGCGTATTTCGCGAGCGTGCCTCCCACGCCCAGGGATTCGTCATCGGGGTGCGCGAGGACGGCCATCAACCTCGGAGTCTGCATGAGACTCAGATTTTATGTCGATCGCAGGCAGATGGCGGTGCTGCGGGACCGCAAGGAGGTCTTGCTCAAGCAGCTCGAGACAGCGAACGAACCGCCGCCGCCCGAGCACATCTCGGAGCGCGATCGCCGCAGGCTCGAGGCGGCGAGCACGGCGATCGCCTCCAGGGCCGTCTCGCGCCTCAACCCGTCGGCGTCGATGGCCTTCGCCTTTCCTTCGGTGGCAAGGTGGGCGATTTGCGTCGAGGCGATCCTCGAAGAGCTGGGCGTTTCTCTCGAGCGAGCTCATTCATTCCTCGTCTTCGGGGACCGCGGCAACTCATCCACCCTCTCGCAGCCCGTAGCGCCGAAGGAGAGTCTTGAGAGCCGCGGGCAAGCGGACGATCGGCGGCCCTCCGCCGGGCAGCGCTGCGAGCATCAGGCGAAAGCGGGCGGGCGGATCCTGCATCGGAGCGTTGCCGGTCGTCGCGTACTCCCGGGCCCTCGAGCGCCGCTCAATCCTCCCGCGACGCTCTCCGCCTTGCCCCTTCCCTTACCTCGTTTGCATCACCTGGAAAATCTTGCCGGCGATCGTCATCGTCCCGCTGCGCTTCTTCGGCTTCCCGGTGTATGGCGCCACGGAGTAGGTCACAGGCCCGTTTCCGCTGCCGCTGGATCCACCGGTGATCGTGATCCACGAGGCGTCGCTCCTGGCGGTCCAGGCACAGCCGGCGCCCGCAGTGACAGAGACACTTCCCGTGCCGGCCGCCTTTCCGAAGGCGGCGCTCGTCGGGTTGATCGAGTACGTGCAGGGCGCGTTGCTCACGATTTTGTGCACGGTTCCGCCGAGCCCCACCACGTAGAGCTCGCCCGCCTCGTCCTCGCCGAAGGATGAGATGTTCATTGCGGTGTCCAGGAGGAGGCTCTGGCTGCTGCCGTTCCAGCCAAAGATCTCTCCGGTGCAGTAGTCGGCGTAGACGTACGTACCGGCGGGGAGCGCCCCCTGCGAGCCCCGGTAGACGTAACCGCCGGTGATGGAGCACCGCCCGAGCGTGTGGGCGTAGTCGAAGATCGGGAAGATGGGGTTCTGGAGGGTTCCGCAGAGCGCCGTGTCGTTGTTCGTGCAGAGCATTCCCTCGAAGACGCGCCACCCGTAGTTGCCGCCGTTCCCGATGGGGGTGTCGACCTCCTCGCGCGTGTCCTGTCCCACGTCTCCGACCCACTGCTGGTGCGTGGTCCGGTCGAAGCTGAAGCGCCACGGGTTTCGCATGCCGTACGCGAAGATCTCGTCTCGCCCCGGCGTGGCGCCGAAGAACGGATTCGAGGCCGGCGACACGTACGGTACGCCGGGTGGGGGGTTGATGTCGATCCGGAGGATCTTCCCGAGAAGGACGTTGATGTTCTGCGCGTTGCTCGGCGGGTCGTTCGCCGAGCCGCCGTCGCCCACCCCGATGTAGAGGTAGCCGTCGGAGCCGAACGCCATCATGCCGCCGTTATGGTTCGTGTTCGTGGGGTGCGGGATCGTCAGGAGGACGGTCTCCGTCGGGTCGGCCACGTCCCTGTTGGTGGTGGAGACGTGGTACTCGGCGATCACGATCGTGCCGTCCCCGGCGCGCGTGTAGTAGACGAAGAAGCGCCCGTTTCCGGCGTATTGCGGATGGAACGCCAGGCCGAGGAGCCCCTGCTCACCACCTGCCACGACCTTCGTGTGAATGTCGAGGAAGGTGGTGGGTGTCGAGGAGCCCGGCTGGAGCACCAGCACCACGCCCACCTGCTCCACGATGAAGAGCCGATTCGAGAGGTCCCCCGCGTTCCCGACGAAGAGCGGGCTCGCGAGGCCGGTCGCGACCGGATTGAGCTGGATCGCGACGAGGGTCGACGTGAGCGAAAGTAGTACGGCGGCGCACACCGCGGCAATGCGAAGTCTGGACATCGTCTTCTCCTTATCTGTTGGTTGTTGGAATTATCGACGGAAGCGGAGGTGGGCAGGGCAAGGGTTCAGCGTTGTACCCGTACATCTGCGGGAAGAAGAGTTCACGAGTCACGGTCGGCGCCCGGACCCGGGCACGAGGAGTCTACCCCGGGTTTATCGTTCCGGCGAGGAGCGGGCGATCCCGCGATCAGGGACAGGGGAAAGCACTGGTGTCCTGGATCGGCTGGAAGGGAGCTCCCTGCGGGTTGACGTGGGTTCGGAGGACCTCTGGCTAGAACCGGACGAGGAGCCCCGCTCCGTTTCTCACCGGAATAACCTGCAGCTCCACTTGGGGGGGTCCTTGCGGCTCGGGCTGATGTCGGTGAACGACGAAGCGGCCCACCGCGATCCCGAGGGCCGCGCCGGCGATCACGTCGCTCGGAAAGTGGGCCCGGTCGTTGACCCGGTCATAGGCCACGAGACAGGCTCCGGTGTAGGCGAGAGTCGGAATGAGCCACCCGGAGGAGCGGGCCGCGACGACCGACGCGAGGGTGAACGCTTCAGTCGCGTGGCCGGAAGGAAACGACTGATTCGAGGAGCCGGGCTGAAAGCTGGTTTCGTCCGCGGCCAGGATCGGGCGCTTGCGTCCGAAAGCCTCCTTTGAGAGACCTGCGATGATTCCCGCGAAGGCGCTCGCCTCGATGGCCTCCCGTCCCATCGAGCTGACGTTCGCGTTCTTGAACGCGATGCCCGAGATCACGAGCGCGCCGGAGATGTAGAAGGCATCGGCCGAGCCGAACCGGGTAGTCAGGCGAGAGAGGCGGTCCGTCGAGCCGGACCGGTTTTCCGCGACACCGGAGGTCAACTGCTCATCGAAAAGCATGACGCCGCCGATCCCCAGCCCGACCGCGCCCGCCTTCATCCAGTCGGACGAGCTCCAGTGGAAGGGAGCCTTGACCAGCGCGACCGAATCTTCGAGGTAGAGCCTCGCTTCATCCCGGAGGAGCTGCAGCGGCGTGCTGCGAGCAGGGACGCTCTCGGGCAACGGAGACTCGCCGGACTCGACTGCCTGCCCGCGAACACCCCCGACCGAGAGGAGGAACAGTCCGAGCGATACCGAAAGCCGGAGAGCAAGCTTCGAGAGAGGACTGAGAGCCGGAGATCGCGGCAGGGTGTCTCCCTTGACGGCGGAATCATAATCCGAAATCGAGGATTTTCGACGCGGATCCCGCAGCGGCTCTGTGCGAGAGTACGGCCTGTCCATGCGCCGGGATCCCGAAGGTCCGATCTCTGCCGCGCTTGCCGCTCCCCGACGGAAGCTCGAGCCGGAGTGCACGAAGTGACGTTCGACCTGCTCGAGAGCGCCGCGGTCCTCTTCGGGATCGTCAGCGTGTACCTGTCGGTGCGCGAGAACATCTGGAGCTGGCCGACCGCGATCGTCAACGTCACGCTCTACATCTTCGTGTTCTACCGGGCGCGGCTCTACGCGGACATGGCGCTGCAGGTCGTGTACATCGGGATTTCCCTCTACGGCTGGTACGAGTGGCTGCACGGCGGGCGCGGGAAGAGCAGGCTCGCGGTCTCGCGCGGGACGCGGAGGCTCTCACTCCTGCTCGCCGGCATCGGTGTCGTCGCGGCCGCGATCCTCGGGACGCTCCTCGCGCGTTATACGAACGCAGCGATCCCATACCTCGATTCGACGACGACCACGACGAGCCTCATCGCGCAGTGGATGATGGCGCGCAAGATCCTGGAGAACTGGCTCGTCTGGGTCGCCGTGGACGTCGTGTACATCGGAATGTTCGTGTACAAATCCCTCATCCTGACCGCGGGACTGTATGCGGTTTTCCTCGTTCTCTCCCTGATGGGCTACTTTCAGTGGAGGAGGTCGCTCCAGCAAGCCCCGTCCTGATCCCGTTCCCTGCGCTCACAACTCATAACCCGCAACTCACAACTTCCCCGATCGCTATACTCCTCCCATGTCCCTTCTCGCGGACGCCGGATGAGCGCCCCGGAGCCCATAGAGCCGCTCCCTCCCTCTCTCCGGTCGCGTCTCGGGGGTTTCTTCTGGCGCGACCCCAACACGCAGTTCCTCCTGCTGGCGGCGCTCGCCGGCCTGCTCGGAGCCCTGGGAGCCGTCGTCTTCCGGTCCCTGACGATCCGGCTGACCCACCTGCTCATGGGCGCGACCGACATCGTCAGCGGGGCCGAGTCCCTGCCGGCGGCGCTGCGAATCTTCCTGCCGGCGGCCGGGGGGCTGGCCGGCGGGCTTCTCCTCGTGTGGCTCGTGGACGAAAAAGGCTCCGGCGGCATCTCCCAGATGATCGAAACGGTCTCGCTCGCGCGGCGCCCCGTTCGGGTGCGTCCGGCGATCGGGCGCGTCGTCTCCTCGATCGCGGTCATCTCGACGGGCGGATCGGAAGGGCGGGAGGGGCCGATCATCCAGATCGGCGCGGCGCTGGCGTCTTCGCTCTCGCGCCGGCTCAAGGTTTCGCCGGAACGGGTTCGGATCCTGACGGCCTGCGGCATGGCCGCCGGGGTGGCGGGCGCCTACAACACTCCTATCGCCGCGACGCTCTTCGTACTGGAAGTCGTCGTCGGGTCCTTCGCGATGAGGATCTTCGGCCCCGCGGTCGTTTCCGCCGTCACCTCGACGGTCGTGGTGCGCCTGCTCCTCGGCGACGAGCCCGTGTATCACGTGGCGCCCTTCCACCTCGAGTCGGTCGCGGAATTCCTGCCGTTCGCCGTGATCGGGCTCCTCTCGGGCCCGTCCTCGGCGCTCTTCGCGAGGGCGCTGCGGCAGAGCAAGAAGCTCTTCGACCGGATCCCGCTCCCCCGGCCGCTGACGATGGCGATCGGGGGCGCGATCGTCGGCGCGATCGGGATCTTCCTGCCGGAGGTCTGGGGCAACGGGTTTGAAGCCACCAACCGGATCCTTCGCGGCAACCCGACGGTCCTCTTTCTCGTGCTGCTCTTCGTCGGAAAGATCGTCGCGACGTCGGCCACGATCGGATCGGGCGGAGTCGGCGGCGCGTTCACTCCGGCGCTCCTCGTCGGCTCGACCGTCGGCGGCCTGGTCGCCCGGCTCTGCCAGGTTGCGGTGCCGGGGCTCGAGGCTCCCGTCGGCGGATACGCGCTTCTCGGCATGGGAGGGCTTCTCGCGGGACTCACGAGGGCGCCGCTTCTGGCCATCCTCATGGTCTTCGAGTTGACGCAGAACACCGAGGTGCTCCTGCCGATGATGGTCGTGTCGGTGATCGCGGCCCTGTCGGCGAGGATCTTCGAGAAGGACTCGATCTACGTGTCGAGCCTGCGCTCGGCCGGCATCGTCTGGGAGAGCACGCCCGAGGCCACGGCGATCTCGACGTTGAAGGTCTCGGACATCATGCGCACGGACGTCAAACTCATTGCGCGCTCGACACCCCTGCGGGACATCGTCAAGGCCTTCCTCACGACGCGCAGCCTGTATCTCTACGTGGGGGACGAGGAGGGGAGGCTGCTCGGCGTCGTGGACCTGCACGACATCAAGGAGAGCTTCCCCGAACGGGAGCTCGGCGGCCTCGTGATCGCCGAGGACATCGTCACGGAGATCCCGTGCGTTACGCCGGCGGAATCTCTCACGAGCGTCAACGAGAAGCTCTGGTTCCGCGACCTCGGGCACCTGCCGGTCGTGGACTCGCCCGACACGCGGCGGTTTCTCGGCATCGTGACGCGGCGGGACCTTCTTGGCGCCATCGACCGCGAGGTCCTCCAGAGAAGCCGCCTGGTCGCCCGCGTGCGTACCTTCTCCGACGGGGAGGGCGAGGGCGAGATGGACTACTTCGAGCTGCCCGAGAAACACCGCATGACCGAGCTCGACACGCCGCCGGCGCTCGCCGGGCGCACAGTCGCGGAGTCCGGTATCCGGACGCGATACGGCGTCTCCGTCCTGGCGGTCAAGAGACGAACCCGCAACGGCCTCGAGCGCCGGTTCGTGCCGGGACCGGAGGACCGATTCGACCCCGCCGATGTCCTGATCGTGCTGGGCACCGAAGAGGCGATCGAGCGGCTGCGCTCCGGGAAAGTTGAGAAATGAGAGTTAATTAAGTGTTGTGGCACCCGGGCGCCGACTCTGGACTTCTTGACTGCCGCACACGGTGCTAATCTCTAGGGAGTGACGGCCCGGAAGGAGAACGAGCTTTACGCGCTGCGCGGCCGGTGGCAGAAGGAGCGCTCGCGTCTCTACGATCAGGACACCGGGCTCCCGACGCTCGGGGCGGTGATGGAAGACCTCGGTCAGCAGCTTCGGGCGCTCGGATCGCTCGCCGTGCTCGTCTTCCGCCCGGGATCGGACGGGCGAGTCGAGCAGGTCTGGGGCTGGGAGGCCTACGACGACCTGCTCCTCGACTTCGTCCGGCGGCTGAAAGCGTTCCAGTCGGACGGCATCCTTCCTCCGGGAAGCCTGTGCGTAACGCATGTCCGCTCCGACGAGATCCTCTTGTTCGTCGAGCCCGGAGCGGGTATCGTCGAGAACCCCGGCGCGCTCGAAAAGAAGGCCGGGGATCTCGACCAGTTGATCCGGGGCTACCTGGCCGAGAAGGCCGAAGTGAGCGGACGCTTTCGCTCCTTCGTCGGAGCATCCCGGATTCCCTTCGATTCCAAGTACCGCGTGGAAAGGCTGATATACCGCGGGCTCCTGGAGGCGCGCGACCAGGTCACCCGAAAGATGGTCCGGGCAGAGATCCAGGGGGGCGAGTTGCTGCACGACGCCATCACGCGGCGGGATTTCTATCCCGTCTTCCAGCCGATCTTCGACCTCGCGACCGGAGAGATGATCGGCATCGAAGCGCTGTCGCGCGGGCCCCGCGGAAGCGAGCTCGAAAGCGGCGAGATCCTCTTCTCTCTCGCCGAGAGGACGGAGATGCTCCTTCCCGTCGAGCGCATCTGCCGCGCGCAGTCGCTCGAAGCCGCGGCCGCGGCCGGCCCGGACTGCAAGATCTTCCTGAACCTCTCGCCTGCCGCGGTTTCCGATCCCGACTTTCTCGGCCCCCACTTTCTGGACCTGGTCGCCCGGAACGGGCTTTCCCCCGACCAGATCGTGCTCGAGATCACCGAGCGGACCTACGTCGTTTACCAGGAGCTCTTCCTGGAGGTCCTGGCGCGCTTCCGACAGCAGGGCTTCCGCATCGCCGTGGACGACGTCGGCACCGGCTACAGCAGCCTGGCGTCGCTCGCCGACATCGAGCCCGACTATCTGAAATTCGACACCGTCTTCGTGCGCGGGATCGACCGCCACCCGACCAAGCAGGACCTTCTCGACGCGCTCCTCTCCTTCGCCCGCAAGATGCACACGCAAGTCATCGCCGAAGGCATCGAGAACGAACAGGAGTTGAAGACCCTGCGAGCCCTGCGCGTCCCCTACGGCCAGGGCTTTCTCCTCGGCCGTCCAATGCCCATCGCCGAGATAGAGAACGTCAGGAGGATTCCGGTGTGAAGGATGGGTCTCAGGTCTCAGGTCGTGCCATCGCCGTCCTTTTGAAACTTGAGACCTGAGACTTGAGACTTTTTTCCGGGAGGTTAGCTCAGCGGTAGAGCGCCTGCTTTACACGCAGGATGTCAGAGGTTCGATCCCTCTACCTCCCACCATCGAAGAGGCTGAGGCTCGCCAATGACATGCAGGCACGGAGGTCCCGCTCGTTCGTCAACGCGCGGATCTCCTGTATGGCGGGGGCTGCGACCCCTCGGCGACATCTAGCCGAAGACGAAGTTTGGGCAGTTTATTCCGACGCCCTACTCAAGTCTCGCATTGTCAACGACTTGTGAAGAATAGTGCGTATTGGGGTTGTAATTCCCCAAAGAAGTAAGGTAGCGTCCAATTGCATCTAGCATAGAGGATTCTTGGGTCGGTGGGCTCGCCGCCCTCGCGTTCGCAGCAGGGGAAGCAGAAACCAATACTACGGGGTATGGGACGAAGTCTGTCTTCCCGTGTCCAGCACCAAACCAAAACCCGGGGAAAGGAGGATTGGGAAGGTCGAGAAAACGGATATCGCATCGGTATGTTCAACGAACAGTCATTCCAATTTGTAACCAAGTATTCAAGGAGAGAGACCCTATGAAGCCTGTGAACAGAATCGTTGGTGCTTTCGTATTGAGCGGCGCGACGCTCCTGCTGGCCCAGGACGCTCTCGCTCAGGGCACGCCCAGTTCGAAAGCCACTGCCGCCATTAACACCGGGGTGGGCTGCACGTTAGCTACGCAGACTACGATCGGTGACACGGTTCCGCAGACATGCCATGACATATTTTCCGGCGCGTCGCTCCCGGTGACTTCGGACAATTTTGTCACCGTCATGAACAGCACAATCAAGATATCGAACAGCCAGTCCCTGTTCGTCACGCCTTCGCTCGTAACTGGCCTCTACACTCAGACCAAGACAAGGACAAGTCCCGGTACTACCTCCACGGCGGTCGCCGAGGGCGGAGTATTTGCGCGGGCGATCATCACGAACCAGGCGACGGGAGCGGTTTCGGTTGGCTATCCGGTAGCGGCGTGTACTCCCGATATCCTGGGGTGTCATCAGGATGTTAACGGCAGCTTCGGCGTCACGCTGAATACGCGCATTCAATCGCTGACTCAGGACATCAGTCAGTGCATCGTCACTGTAGGAACCTCCACCGGGACGTGCACCTTCGACCTGACGACAGACTTGATCCTCAAGACGACCAGCGCGCACACCTTCGGTTTCATTTTCCCCAACGCGGGCGTGGGCGTTTACAACGTCGAAATCCAGGCAGCGGTCAATGCGGGTGCCAGCGTCCAGGGCCTTGGGACAGCAGTCGGCGCGGCCGCCTATGGTCTGGGATCCCTCACGGTTGAGAGCGTCCGGCTCGTGCACGACTTCGCTTTCTAACTCCGAAAGGCAGGTCAAGCAGGACGTCATGGGTCAGTCTTGCCGGATGGCAAGTCGGGCGCGATGAGGTCTTGCCGGGCCGAAGCTTGAGGGTGTGTTTTCAGGGGTCGACCGTGTATTTTCCTGACTGTAGGCAGGATGGGACATTCACGGTTGACCCCTCTTCTTTTTTCTCTGGCCCCGCTGCTCTCCGGACAGAGGTCACGCCCAACGTCAGCCTCCGATCTGATCCTTCGACGGATAACCGCCGATCCCACTGGTGACTGCGCCTACGCGAGTGGCTATTCCGCCGGATTCTGCCGAAGGATCGGGGTGACTCGTGGTCCGCCTGGCCTCTACCAGACTTCGCAGGAGTCGATGGCCCTACGCGCCATCGGGGCGCCCTCGGGGCATTCGAAGGCCTGCCGGAACTCTCTCATGTTCGAGAGCGGACCGTTCACCCGGGCGGATGCAGGAGCCGCGGAGTCCGTCGACGCGCGCAGCCGCTGCTCCTCCGGCCGGACCGCTTCGCAGCGGGACTGGGCGAAGCTGATGAAGAAGCGCTGCTTCGGCGTGAAACCCTCGAGCTTCGAGGGCATCCGCTCACGGACGTCGCGGACGGCTTCTTCGAAGCCCCGGTAACCGATTCTCAGCCCGGCAAATTCGGCCGGCTCGTCGACCGCGGAGTATTGCGAGAACTGCTTCTGGACACAGCCCGCGCGCTTCTGAAACTCGGAAACGGCCCTGTCGGACCACCAGTTCTTCAGGTTTCCTTCGGAATCGAAGCGGCTTGCGTTGCCGATGACGACGTCCGCGAGCCGCCTGCCGATGATCGTCCCCAGCGCGCCGAAGTTGGCGGCGTCATCGATCCAGAAATCGTAGAACGGGGGATGAATGAGTCCCGCGGGGATCGTGACCGTGCCCTCTCCGGGGTCGGAGGAGACCTCGGTCGCCGTGACGCGGCCGCGCCATTGCGTGCGGTCGGCGGGTTTTCCGACTCTTTCGATTTCACGGTTGAAGTGAAACGCCGCGGCACGGGCCGCATTGGCCGGCCAGTTGTCCGAAGCGACGCGAAGAGCCGAGAGATCGGGCCACACCTCCGGATACGCGATCCGGTTGACGACCCCCTTCAACTGCTCCATTGCCCGTGAGCGGGTCCGTTCGTCCATCCACTCGATTTTCGCGAGGTCTGACTCGAACGTGCGCTCCAGGATGTCCGTGATGAGCGCCACGCGCTTCTTCGCCGCCGGCAGAAATCCGGCCTGCGTGTAGAGCCGGCCGGCCATGCCGGGGAGATCCTCTTCGACGGCGGCCACACAGCGTGTCGCGCGCGGCTGCAGTGCGGTCGCTCCGCGCAACGCGGAGCCGTAGAAATGAAAGTTCTCCTTGACGAAAGCGGATGTCAGCCGGGGCGCATGCTCCTTGAGCACGGTCCACCGCAGATAGCTCTTCCATTCCGCGAGCGAGGCCGTCTTCAGCAGCGTGTCGAGCGCCCGGAAATATCCGGGAGACGCGACGTTGATCGCACCGACAGGCCCGAGCCCCGCCGCACGGAGATACTCGGCCCACGGCACCGACGGCGCCAGTTTAGTCAGGGCTTCTTTCGACATCCGGTTGTAGAGCTGTTTCGGGTCGCGCCGTTCGACCAACGTTTGCGAGCCCCTCGCAAGCGCCGTCTCGATCGCCCAAACCCGCTTCGCCTCCCCGGCCGCCGCTTCCTCGCTGTCTCCGGCGAGCACGAAGATCCGCTTGAGGTGCTCGCGGTATTGTCCCCTCAGGCGCTCCGAAGCTTCGTCTTCACGGAAGTAGTCATCCCGGTTTGGCAGGCCCACGCCTCCCTGGTCCGCTTCGGCGATCGTCGTGCGGGCGTCGCGCGCGTCCCGAGCGGACGTCAGGAGGAACAAGGCCCGTACGCCCTCCCGCCGAAGGCGCCCCGCCTCGAGGACGACATTCTTCGGCGTCTCGAGCCCGCCGATCCGGGAGAGCAAAGACTTGACGGGAGAGAGACCGAGCTTTTCAGCCGTCGCTTCGTCGGTGCACACGGAATAGTACGTTCCGACCGCGCGGACGGCCTCGTCGCGAGGGTTGGTCTCCTTCGACGCGCGATCGACGATCGCGATTAGAACTTCACGGTTCTCCTGTGACACCTCGGCGAGCCTTCCCCAGGCGCCGTACTCCGGCGGAATAGGGTGGTTTTTCAACCATCCTCCGCAGGCAAACTGGTAGAAGTCCCCGCAGGGGCTGGCGGACCGATCCAACAGGCGGAGATCGAAGCGGGAGCGCGCCTTGCGCTCGCTCTCATCGGTCGCTGCTCTCCCACGGGGAAAGTCCTGGGCAACGGCGCCGGCGGAGAAGAAAACGAGGCAGGCGAGAAGCGTTTTCAGCACGCGGGAGGCAATCATAACAGGGTTGATTGACAGCATTCATGACGCCGTGATAGACAGAGGATGCGTAGCCCACCGATCGCGCAGCAGCCTTCGGGGAGCGACATCCCGCGTCCGTTGCGAAGCATTCCAGACATGTGCCAGACACAGGAGAAGGGGATTCCATTGAGTAATAATCTGAGAACGAGGATTCTACTGGGTGCGGTCGCCGTCGTCGCGGTGAGCTTCCCGCTTCAAGCGGCGAAGTTGACGACCCCGACAAAGACGGCCAGGTCGCTCACGAACCGGGGCACCAGCCAGTTCGTCTCGAGCGTGAGCGGCATGAACACCAACGGCCCGGAGTTCGCCGAGATGGACATCAAGAACTTCGCCGACCAGACGCCGGCCAAGTCACCCCAGAGCCCGGGCGTCGATCCGACACTCACGATCCCGATCGTGGCCGGCAAGCAGGTTTCCGCGCCGGTGGGGCTGGCGGCCAACTTCCCCGGCCTGAACCACTTTGTCGAGCGGACTTCCGACGGCGGCAACCAGTTCAGCCTCGAGCCCCCTGACATGGGGCTCGCGGTGGGGAACGGGTTCGTCCTTCAGGCGGTGAACCTCGTCATGAACATTTACGACGTCCACGGAACGCCGCTCATCACCGCGGCCTCCCTCAACGAGTTCTTCTATCACGAGCACGCGGTCTGGCGCGGCGCCCCTCCCGCTCCGCCCCCGGGTCATTTCGGCCACTCGATCAGCGACCCGACCGTGTACTTCGACCACGATACGCAGCGCTGGTTTCTGACCGTCATAACGTTTGATGTGAATCCCGCCACGGGCGCGGAGCTCGGCACGGACCACATTGACATCGCCGTCAGCTCCACCCCGAATCCCACCGGGCTCTGGAAGCTCTACCAGATCGACGCCTCTCAGGACGGGTTCCTGTGCAGCCTCGCCGATTTCGGCCCCTGCTTCGGGGATTTTCCGCACGTTGGCGCGGACGCCAACGGGTTTTACGTCACGACGAATTCGTTCGGTTTCTTCAATTTCGGCGGCTATCGCGGCGTGAACATCTACGGTTTTCCGAAGTCGGCTCTTGCCGCGAACGCATCCTCTATATCGGGCGTTCTCTACAGCGCCCTCGTCTATGACACCGGCGAGCCGGCGTTTGCGGTCATGCCCGCCACGACGCCGATCGCGGGCCAGTATGACACCGACAACGGCGGCACCGAGTTCTTCATGACGGCGCTCGACCTCGGAGCGATTTACGACAACCGGGTCGCGATCATCGGGATGACGAACACGAGCGCGTTGAACTTCGATCCGCTGCAGACCCAGTTGGGCGGCAGCATCCTGCTCACGCAAACGTACGGTGATCCCCTGAAGGCGGCCCAGAAGGTGGGGAACATCCCGCTCGGAGACCTGGTCTACGGCAGGCCCGAGGGTGTTCTCGACGCCAGTGATTCTCGTGTCACGCAGTGCGTTTACGCCAACGGCAAGCTCTTCGGCAGCAACACCAGCCGTTTGCAGGTCGGAAGCGATCCGACGCCGCTCTCCGGCGCCGCATTTTACATTTTCAAGCCCCGGGTCACGGGCGGAAGCGACGTCGGCGGCGCGCTCTGGAGGCAGGGCTATGTGGCCGTCGCGAGCAACAACCTCATCTATTCCTCGATCGGCGTCACCCAGTCGGGCAAAGGCGTCATGACGTTCACGCTGGTCGGCCCCGACCACTACCCGAGCTCGGCCTATGCCCTGGTCGACAAGGTCACGGGAATTCCGGGCGACGTTCGCGTTGCCGCGGAAGGCGTGGGCCCGCAGGACGGTTTTACTGAATACGCGGACTTCTTCGGTCCGGGTCTGCCGCGCCCGCGCTGGGGCGACTATTCGGCGGCGACCTTCGACGGAGACTCGATCTGGTGGGCGGCTGAGTACATTGGTCAGACGTGCACCGACGCGCAGTTCGCGGCCGATACGACCTGCGGCGGCACACGCACCCTGAACGCGAACTGGGGCACTTTCATCAGCGAGGTCAGGCCCTGAGGGTATTCATCCGGCGATTCTGACTGGCGAGGGCCGGGTCTTCGGACCCGGCCCTTTTTCGTCATGACCGAATCGAATGGGCCGTTTCGGCAATCCCGGCATTCCGGTCCCGATCCGCCGCGCACAGGCCTACGAGCGGCGCTTCCAGAACTCCCGGATGAACTGGTCTCTTTCACCCGGGGAGAGTTGGAGGAACCGGGAGAGGTCTTCCTCGGTGAGAAGAGGTCCTGCCAGGTCGAGCCAGCTCCGGTCCTTCGGCTCGAGGCGGAGGATCCGTTCCCGGATCTCTTCGGGAGAGAGCCTGTGGGGCGGCTCGGGTGTCGGCGTGAAGGAAGGTATGGAAGTCCTAGAGCTTGCCTGCGGCGCGGCGGAGGGGCCTTCGACGCCGATCTTCTTCGCCTTCGGGTCCGAGGTCGTCGCCCATCTGTCTTTCATGAGCTCGAGCCCTTCGATGGAGACTTCGGGGGGCTTGAACACCATCGCCTGCTCGATCATCGCGCCGGCGCGTTTCCCTGGCGGGCGAGGATCTCCCGATAAGCCTTGTAGACCTCGCAGCGGTCGTCGCACATCATGCATCGATCGCTCGGATTCTGGGAGCAGTCATTGCGGAGCCCCTCGAGGCTTGTCCGGCAACTGTTCGGAATGAACAGGTGCCGGTCGTCGTCGGTGAGTGTCCAGAGCTTGCGCGGAAGGCCGCTATTGGGGCGATAGAAGATGAAGTGCATCGTGGTTCGCCCGTTCGGTCCGAGGTTGTACGTCCAGACTTCGAGATCGCGGAACAGGTCGTTGCCGCCGCAGCGCGGCGTGAGGATCGCGAGCGGCTCGCCCCAGCGCAGGACCATCCGTCCGGCGTCCTCGCGCCAGCCGTCGTACTTGCTGTTTGCGAGGTCCCAGAACTCCCGGTAGCGGTAGCGGTAGCCGGGCCCGAGCGGGATCGGAAGACCCGGCTGTTCCCGCCGCTGCCAGAAGTCCTCCTTGAAGATCTCCCGCTGATATCCCGCGGCGAGCTCGAGGAAGGTCTTCTTCTCCTCGTCGAGGATGATCGTGGCGACGAACTCGGTGAGCCACCGCCGTTCTTCGTCCGGCAGCGCCTTGATCCGCGCGGACTCGCTCGGAGGCCTGGGGATCGCGGTGGCTTTCGGCGCAGGCTGACTCTGTGCGAAAGCGACCATGCACGCTAACAGGATGGCCCCGACGCAGAAAACGGAGCGGAGCCCGAACCTCATGTTCTTATTATGGGTCCCGGAATTCCGTCTTACGTTTGACCTTCGACCTTCGACCTTCGACCACCTCTCCTCAGCCGCTATCCTCCGGCACCACCAGGACCGGCCGATTCGCGCTGTCCAAGATCTGAATCGTGACGTCGTCGCGGGCCGTGACGGAGCGGGAGCGCGGGCCGTGGCTGCCGATGACGACGAGGTCGTAGTCGCCCTGGCGCGCCTCGAGGAGGATGCCTTCGAGCGCCGTCGGCGCCGTTCGCACCCGCGCCTCTGCCGTCACGTCGAATCCGGAGAGCGTGGCGACTCCCTGGTCGAGGTGTGAGCGGATCCACGGCGGCGCGGGGGAAGCGTCGCGCGAGACGTGCAACAGCGTCACGCTCGCTCCCATGCGTCCGGCGAGCCAGCCGCCCACGCGGACGTCGCTCTTTCCGGGCTCTCCGACCGCCGTGCAGATCAGGATCTTCTCGAACTTCTCGCGGGGAGCGCCGAAGAGCAGAGGGGTCGAGCTCTCGCGGAGGAAACGCCTCAGGGAGACGCTCCGCACCGCCTGGCGGCCCAGGGCGCCGAGGACCGCGAGATCGTAGAAGTTCTCGGCCTGCTCGTTGCGAAGCTGCTCGGCCGGCAGGCCGGCCCGGACCCGGATCTCGGCCACTTCGTTTTCGAACTCCGCCTTGAGCTTGTCCCGCAGGGCCTCGGGCGGCTCGGCGCCCTGGACGATGCCGAGCACCACGATCGACCCGTGGAGCGCGGCCGCGAACGGCCGGGCGGACTCCATCGGCGGCGCGACCCCGTTGAGGGCGTCGGCGACGAGCAGGGTCGGGAGCGGCTGTTCGAGAATGCGCCAGCCGCCCAGAGAGACCCACGCCTCCTCCGGCACCGCCCGGTCGGCCGGGAGCACGGCTTCGAGCAGCAATCCCTCCTCGCCGTAGGGCGCGGGGGGCGAGATCTGCCGCGTGCGGGGGAGGCGCGGGACACGCAAGCGCACACGGCGCAACGCGCCGACGAAGCTCGATTCGACGACGCGGCCCTGGCCGAGGGCGAGCCCCTCCGTGGGAGCCTCCTCCGTGAGGAGAACCTGTTCCGGGCGGATCAGGACCCGCACGGGCGCCCCTTCCTCATGCGGCACGTCCGGGGGCAGCGGCAGCGCGAGCGGGCCGAACTCCGCCCGCCCCTCCCGGCATCGGCCGACGAACACCGTGCCCGCCCCGACGAACGTCGCGGTGAAGAGGGAATCCGGCCGGTAATAGAGATCCTCCGCGTTCCCGACTTCGATCAGCCGCCCCCGCTCGACGACGCCGATGCGGTCCGCGATCTCGAAGGCCTCCTCCTGATCGTGCGTGACGAGAATCGTCGTGACCCCGAGCCGGCGCTGGATCTCCCGGAAGCTCCTGCGCAGCTGGGCGCGGATCTTGACGTCGAGAGCTCCGAAGGGCTCGTCCAGGAGAAGCACATGGGGCTCGTAGGCGAGCGCCCGTGCGAGCGCGACGCGCTGCTGCTGTCCGCCGGAGAGCTCGTGCGCGTAGCGGTCGCCCAGCCCGCCGAGCCCGACGAGGTCGAGAAGCTCCTCGCTCTTGCGCCGGCGTTCGCCGCGCCGGACGCCGCGGATTCGCAGGCCGAAGGCGATGTTCTTCGCCGCGGTCATGTGCTGGAAGATCGAGTAGTTCTGGAAGACGAAGCCGACGCCGCGTTGCTGCGGCGGAAGGTTCGTTACATCGCGCCCCATCAACTGGATGGTCCCCCCGTCGGAGGACGTCAAGCCCGCGATCATCCGAAGGACGGTGCTCTTGCCGCTGCCGCTCGATCCGAGAAGGACGAACAGCTCCCCGTCGGCGATCTCCAGGCCGACGCGATCGACGACGGCGCGGCCGCCGAAGCGCTTGGTCAACCCGTCGAGGACTATTGACACCTGCTACTCCGCGCTCCGGCCCTTGCCCCGGGATGCGAATCGGAAGAGGAAGAAGAAGATCGTGAACGACAGCAGGGCGAGGACCGCGGCGATCGCATTGGCGTGCGCGATGTCGCCGGCCTCGAACTGGGCGAAGATGTAGAGAGGCGCTGTCTGCGTCTTCAGTCTCATGTTTCCCGAGACCATCACAGTCGCTCCGAACTCGCCGAGCGAATGCGCGAAGGTCAGGAGCGCCCCCGTGATCAGGCCGCCCCGCAGGGCCGGAAGCAGCACGAGGCGAAAGGTCGTCCACCGCGTCGCCCCGATCGTGTAGGCCGCCTCCTCGTAGGTTGTCTCGAGCTCGTCGAGCACCGGCTTGACGGCCCCGAGCATGTACGGGAACGTCACGAAGAGGTGGGCGAGAAGGACGCCGGCGGGCCGGAACATCGGCTGGAGGCCGAGCGGGTCGAGGAGCTTTCCGAGGAGCCCGATCGGGCCCCAGAGAAGAAGCAGCGACGTGCCGACGACGACGGTCGGGATCGCGACGGGGAGGTTGACGACGACGCCGAGCGTCCGGTCTCCCCAGAAGCGGTACTTGGAGAGGACGTAGGCCGCGAGCGTGCCGAGGACTGCGTTGATCGCGGTCGTCCCGAACGCGATCAACAGGGAAAAGCGGAGCGCGAACTGCGCCTCAGGCGCCCGGATGGCGTCCCAGAATGCCAACGGGCCGCCGCGCAGCGCGAACACGAAGACCGCCGCGAGCGGCATGAGCAGGAGAGGCAGCAGCACGAGCAGGAGCACGCTCACCGGAAAGACGCTCGACCCGCGGCCGGTCTGCCCGGCGCTCATTTCTTCATCTCCGCGAGGACGCGGTCCTTCCAGACGGACTCGACGATTTCTCTCTTCGCGCGCTTCCAACCCCCCAGGTCCGCGATCCGGAAGGGGTCTTCGATGCGGCCGAAGGCCGCGTTGCCTTCGTTGAGAGACTCGGTCACGCTGCGGAAACCATACTTGACAAAGATGCGTTGCGCGTCGTCGGTCCAGAGAAATCGGACGAACGCGTCGATCAGGTCGCGGTCCCGGCGCGGGACGTTGCGGTCGATGCGCACGAGCGTGTGCTCGGAGAGGATCGTCGAGCGCGGGTACACGACGTCCGCCTTCAGCCGCCCCCGCGCCCGGTCCCAGAGGGCTTCTTGCTCGTAGGTGATGAGCGCGTCGCCGAAGCCGTTCTCGAACTGGGTGCGCGCCGCGCGGGCGGAAGCGGCCTGCGCCACGACGTTCTTCCAGATCCCGAGGAGGAGATCGTGCCCGGCCCGCGGCGGGTCCGCGCTGCCCCTCGCCCCGGCGCCGTACTCCGCAACGATCGCCCAGTTCGCTCCTCCGGAAGTCAGCGGGTCCGGATGAACGATGCGCACGCCGGCCGCCGTGAGATTCCGGAAATCCCGGATGCCTTTTGGATTGCCGGAGCGCACCAGGATGATGAACGGTGTGCGGTTCACGACGCCGCCAAACGGGAGCCGGCGCCAGCTCTCCGGCGGGATCACCCGTGCCTCGGCGAGCTTGTACGCGTCGAGCTCGAGCGACAGCAGGGCCAGTTGCGCCGGAACGCCGAGAACGATCTGGTTCGTCACGGTCCCCGATCCGGCGAAGGAGCTGACGAGCTCGACCCGCTCGCCCGTGCGCTGCCGCCACTGGCGCTGGAACTCCGGGAAGACGCCGTGGTCGATGACGTCGCCGAGGATGCTGAACCCGTAGAACACGATCGTGCGAGGAATGCGGGCCCCGCGCGCCATCGGTATCCACGGCCACACCGCGTAGACGAGAAGGGCCGCGCCCGCTCCCAGCAGCGCGGTAGCGCCCAGGCGGCGTTTCAATACCGAATGTTTGACAAGCATCGGCCCCCTTTTATCGCAAGATCGCTGGCTGTGCCTCCTGGCCGGCGCGTTCGCGCCGGCTGGCAGTCAGCGCGAATCGAGGCCTGCCCGGCTTCTGCAGGCCGCGAGGAGTTCCGCTCCCGTCAGGCCCGTCTCGGCCCGGAGTGCGTCTTCGAGCGCCGCTCCCTCGCCGAGGTCGCGCACCAGGCACGAGACGGCGCCCGGGCCGCGCGCTTGCATGAGGTACTCGACCAGGCCGAGAGCCAGGGCGTAGGCGTCGCGCACGGCCGCGCGGTCGGGCGTTCGGGAGAGGCTGCCCTCCATCTCCGAGAGCGTCCGGAGCGTCCGGCCCGCGAGCGCCGCGCGCAGCTCGCCGGGCGGCATGCGCTTGCCTTCCCACCATTGCGCGAGGCCTTCGTGCAGCCAGCCGGGCGCCCGGTCGCGCGACACCCGACGGACGTAGGCGTGCGCGAGCTCGTGCGCGAGCACCATGGATAGCTCCGCCGCGAGGCCGCTCCCGGGATTCACCGTGACGCGGATCTTCCCGTCGAAGGCCCCGGAGACCCACTCGGGAACCGAGACGAGCGCGAAGTAGCGCCGGCCTTCGTACAGGATGACGGCCTGCCGCCCTGGCAGGTTCATGCCGAAGAAATCGGAGAGATCCCGCGCGGCGGCGCCCAGGCTCTCCGCGGCGCGCTCCACGAGCTCCGGCGGAAGGGCCGCATCGTAGGAGAACACGAAGTCGCCGATTTCACGGAACCGCTGGTTCCGGGAAAGGGACATCTCCGCGCCCGCCCGGGCGAGCCTTGAGAGCGTCGAGGGTTCCGCGCCGCCGAGCCTCTCGTACTGCTCCCAGCAGAGCACGGCCTCCTCGAGGCGGTTGGCGGAGTAGTAGATGCCGCCGAGGATCGCGTAAGTCTCCGGCGGGGCGCGCGGGGACTGCTCCCGCGCGAGGTCGAGGTAGAAGCGCGCGAACGAATAGTCCTCGGCCCGAACGTAGGCGAGGGTCAACCGGGCGAGAACGAGCCCGTCCTCGGGATTCCAGCCCCAGGCCTCCTCGAGCAGCTCGATCGCGCGCCCCGTCTGGCCGTGCTCGAGGTACACAGCGGCGATGTCGCTCACCTCCGCGGCCACCGCTCGCGCTTGGGAGCTTCCCGCCGGCGCGCGCTCGGCGTTGTGCCGCGCCGCGGCGAGCCGGTTCTCCAGGTCCGTCGGCGAAGCCCCCGGGACCCCGTCCGCCATCGCGGGCCCGCCTCCATGGAGGAGGCCCAGGACGAACAACGCGCGCCCGGTCATCCTGAGCGCAGCGAAGGATCTGCTTTTTTGGCTGGTCAGCATGGGCGGCGCAGATCCTTCGTCGCTTCGCTCCTCAGGATGACAGAGGGGGAGTCTCCACCTACCGGACGAGGAAGGGCGCGGAGCTCTGGGCGGCCCGGCCGGCGGCCGGGTCTTCGAGGAAGACTCGCAGGGCGTAGCGGCCGGGGGGCAGCGTCGCCGGGTGAAATGCCAGCAAGAGGACCTGCCTTCCCGCCGTGTCCGCCGGCGATTTGCCGAGCACTTCGATTTCGGCGGGGCCGAGGGGCCGGCCCTCTCCGGACAGGACCTGGGCGTTGACCTTCCACGGCACACCGGCGGGATCGCCGAAGTTGTAGGCGGCGAGCGCGAGGCGCGCGGGAATTCCCGCGTGCATCTGCGGCAGCGCCGCGGCGACGAGATACTCGCCCGCGGCGTCGCGCAACGCCGTTTCCGCCGCAAGGTCCGCCGCGAGCGAGGCGTGCGTGGCCGAGGGACTGCGGATCGCGAGCCCCGTCTCCGAGCTCTCGAGGAAGACCGGCGGAGCGAGGTAGGCCCGCTTCTGCGAAAAGTCCGGGACCCGCACCGGCTCGATGATGAGGCCCATCCGGCCCGTCTCGGTGTTGCGTACGAGAACGCGCACGCGGTAATCGCCGGCCGGAAGGGCGAGCTGCCCGGAGAACTTCAGTCCTCCGCGCTCCAGGCGCTCCCGGCTGGACGCGAGGTCCATGTTCACGGTCTGGGCGAAGAAGTCCCGGATCCCGTTCTCGGCGTCGCTCGCGTAGGCGAAGATCTCCGCGGAGACGCGGTTTCCCTTCTGCCCCTCGAGCAGGCTTCCGCCGTCCACGTCAACGAGCACGGGGACCGCCGCCAGCCCCTTTTCGCCAGGGTGAGCCGCGGCGAGCACGCGAGCGGTGATCTCGGAGACCGGGATCTCGTGGGCGATGATGTCCGCAGCCGCCAGGCGCCGCTGGAGCGGAGACAGCGCGCCGAAGGAGTGCCGCTCGTAGTACCCGGCGCGCGCCGAGACGCGAACCCCCTTGACGCGCGCCCGGACCCGCAGCGCGTGGTAGGTCCCGTCCTTCGACTCCGTGGCCGGCCGGTAGGAGAGCACGTAGGTCAGGCTCGTCCGCAGGGCCACCCGCGCGATCTGCTCGCCGAAGTCGTTGCCGTTTCGGATCAGCTCTCCGCCGGTCTCCTGCGCGAGCGCGAAGAGGAAGTCCTCCCCGCGGCCGCTCCTGCCGAGCGCGCCGTCGCCGGACTCCTGCAGGCCGGCGATGTCGATGGGGTAGACGACGCAGTCGGAGCGGCGCAGCACCTCCGTGACTTCGGAGAGCTGCCGCTCGATCGGCGCGTTCGCGTACCGCCGGTCCACGTCGATCGACCAGGCGGCGCCGCTCATCATCGCGTCGTTGTCGGCCGACGTCTGTTCGAGGGATTTCTCGTGGGCGATGCTGCCGAAGAGCAGGCGGCTGTCGAAACCCTCCGAGAAGTAGAGGACCGTTTTCCGGCCTCGCACGAGGTCGAGCGCGGCGGCGAGCTGACTCATGTCCGAGAGGTGCCTCTGGACCCGGGTCACCGTGTAGTCGTCGGTGACGCGCTGCCCGATCGCCGCGATGATCTTCTGCGCGGAGTTCGCATCCACGTTCTGCTTGGGCGTGTAGCCCTCCTGGAGGATCAAACGCGGATCGCCCGGCAATGAAAAGGCAAAGGCGAGCGGGTCGCCCTGCCGGTCGGTCGGGTTGGGAAGCCCGACGCCCCGGATCGCCTGGATGATCTGCCCGCGGTCGGACGTGAAGGTCAGCTCCAGGCGGGCGCCTCGCTCGGCCGACAGGGTCGCCACGGCGGCAAGATCGTCGGGGGAAAGGCCGCCGCCGACGAAGCGCGCCGCGGCCTCCCGAGACCGCGCGATCTCGTTGGCGGTCGCGAAGGTGAAATCGAAGAGGAACAGGAAGTGCCGCCGGGCGAGCGGCGGAAGATCGCTCGATTCCGTTCCATCCGGATGGCGGGCCAGGTCCACGACGTCCACGGACGTGATCGCCTGCCGCCGCCCGTCTTCCTCGAGCTCGAAGTCCGCGGCGGTCAGGCCCTCGACGGGTTTCCCGTCCCTCCCGACCACGCTGACGGGCACTTCGACAATGGACACCCGCGCGCTTTCGCGGACGGCGCCCGGCCGGTCGTCAGACCCCAGCACGGGGCCGAGGACGCAGAGCGACACCAGCAGGGGAGAGAGAAGGCCGCGGACGCCGCGATGTGTCACCGCGCCGCTCGATTAAGCGCGAGCAACTTGCGCGCGCGCCCGATGTCCGCCGCGAACAGGCCCGCGGGCGCCGTGGCGACGAAGCGCGCGAGCGACTCCCGGCCGAGAGCGGTCTCTCCCTGCTCGAGCGCCACGACGCCGAGGTTCAACATCGCCTCGAACTGCTGCGGGTCAAGCGCGACCGCCCGCTTCCAGCAATCGAGGGCCTCCGCGTGCCTGCCGAGCCGCTCGAGCGCCACACCGAGGCCGTTCCAGGCCCGCGGGAGCCGCTCGTTGATGGCGAAGGCCTTCTGGAAGGCGGCGACCGCCTCGGCAGGCCGGTCGTGCTGTACGTAGGTCAGTCCGATGTTCTGATAGGCGGTCGCGTTTCCGGGATCGGCCGAGAGCACGCGTTCAAAGGCCTCGATCGCCTCGGGAACCCGCCCCGCCGTTGCGCGAGCGATGCCGAGCGCGTTCAAGACGTCGGGATTGCGGCTGCCGCGAAGGGGCTCGAGAACCGCGAGCGCCTCACGGGATTTCCCTTGCGCGCTGTACAGGAGTCCAAGGCGCGAGGCCAGGCTCTCGCTCAAGAGACCGCGCCGCTTCGCCTCCTCGAGTGTCGCGGCGGCCTGAACATCTGCCCCGAGCTGGCCCTGGAGGAAAGAGAGGTACTCGTATCCGGTGGACATCCCGGGGCGCCGGCGGATCACGTCCCGCGCGAGCGCGATCGCCTCCTCGAGCTTCTGCTGCTGGTACAGGCGCACGACGCGCTGGAGGTCGGAGTCGAGCGCGACCAGGTTCTTCGGATCGTCCTCCGGCCCGTAACGTTCCTTGCCGGGAGCGCTCCCGGAGAGGTACCCGAGACTGCGCAGGCGCGCCACCGTGTCCGCCGGCTCCGAAACACGAGCCGCCGCCGGGCCGGGCGCCGGCAGCGCGGCCTTCAGAGCGCGCACCCTGTCCATCCGCTCTCCCACGAGGTTGTGGGCTTCGCCGGGATCGGAGGCGAGGTCGTAGAGCTCCGGCAGCGGGAGATCGATGAACTTGAATCCCCCCTGGATCATCCCGCGCAGAGGCGCCCAGCCCCGCGAAAGCGGCGCGGAGAGCGCTTCGAAATATGAGGCCCCGCCGGACGTGTCCGCCCCGAGAAGCGAGCGTCCGGGCAGGCCCGCCGGGACGGGGGCGCCGCACTCCTCGAGGACGGTCGGAAGAATGTCCACGTGCCTCGCGGCGGTCCGGCGGACGGCGGAGGGTACACGCGGTCCCCGGAGAATCAGGGGAACGTGCAGCGTCGCCTCGTAGGCAAAGAGCCCGTGGGTCTCCTCGCCGTGGTCGCCCAGAGCTTCGCCATGGTCGGCTGTCACGACGACGAGCGCCGGTTTTCCGGAGGCCCGGATGTCCGAGAGGAGCGGCCCGAGCGCTTCGTCAACGCCCGCCACCTCTCCGAGGTAGGGATCCCCGGCGTATTCGCGGGCGAGCGCCGGAGGAGGGACGTGTGGCGCGTGGCAGTCGTAGAGGTGCACCCAGAGGAAGCGCCGGCGTCCGGCGTTGCGCAAGTACCAGGAACGCGCCGCGGCCACGACCTCGGACGCCGGCCGCTCCGCCACGGAAAAGTCGTACTCGTGGGCGCCCTGCGGGTACTTCTGGTCGTACAGGTCGAAGCCGCGCGAGAGGCCGAAGCGCGAGTCGAGAGGAAAGGCGCCGATGATGGCGGCCGTCGCGTAGCCCCTTTCCGCGAGCATCGTCGCGAGCGTCGGGACCTTCGGGTCGAGCCGAAACCCCTCGTTATCGCGGATACCGTGCTGGTACGGATAGAGGCCGGTCAGGATGTTCGCGTGGGAAGGGAGCGTCATCACGTTGTGGGCGTGCGCGCCTGTGAACACCAGTCCCTCGCCCGCCAGGCGGTCGAGGTTCGGCGTTCGCACGCGCGCGTTCCCGGCGAAACCGAGCGCGTCCGCGCGGAGCGTGTCGATGGTGATCAGGACGATGTCGGGCGGGGGCCCGGCTGCGGCAGGCGTCCTCGCGGGGCTTCGGCATTCCGTGACGCCCGCTGCCGCCAGGGACAGCAGCACTAGCATCGCGGGCGGAGGGAATCGGGAAGTCCTCACCGAAAATGTTCTTGAGAGATCCTTGCACCGGTCGAACGCGGCCGGTGCCCGATTGTACTGACTTTCAAGAAAAGGGTCCCGCCGGGGGAAGACCCCGGCGGGACGGAGGCAGAGACCGGGAAGACGCTTAGAAGCTGACGCGGGCGCCCAGCCGCACGGCGCGGGCGTTTTGAATCTCCTGGATGGTCCCGAAGTTTCCGGTGCAGTTCTTGCCACTGCTGTCGCAGGACGGGGTGGCATCTCCCTGCCGCTGCAGGATCGTGTTCGAGTTCAGCACGTTGAAGAGATCGGCCGTCAGGGTGATATCGGCCTTCTGGAAGAGAGCAACGACCTTCTCCAGCCGCAGATCAAGCTCGTACACGTTCTTCAGACGGAAGTCCGTCGGGTTGCCGATGAGCACGGGGCGGGTGCCCTCGCCGTTGCCCGTGTCGACCTGGACGAACGCCGGGTTCAGGTACCCCTGGCGGCCGTAGAAGTTGCCGGCCAGGTTGAAGTTCAACGGCAACTGGTACAGCGCGCTGACGTTGAAGCTCCAGTGCGAATTGATCCAGACGTTGCCGAAGTTGCCGCTGCCGAGCGACTGGTTGTAGAGCTGGCCATCCGAGCAGCTCGGTCCGACGTTGGGTCCCGGGAAACCGGCCGAGACCGCCGGGTCTTCGTAGAGCCGCTGGTTCGTCGGGTCGATGCAGGCGGTCGCCTTGTTCTTGATGTTCTGTTTCCAGTCGTTGTAGGCGAACGAGCCGTGGACCATCCACCTGTTGGTCAGCCTCTTGGTCGCCTGGAGCTGCAGGCCGAAATACTCGTGGTTGTAGTCGGGCCGGTTCGTGACGAACTCGCCGCCCGTGAAGCTCGCGGGAAGAGACGTGCCATAGATGTTGCCCGTGACGCCGATCTGGTTGCCGTTGTAATCGTAACCGGGCAGCGCTGTCGCCGCGATCGTGCTGTAGTCCGCCGCGCTGATGCCGACATACGGAGACCAGATGAGGCGCGTCCGCTTGCGATAGGTCCCCGTCAGGCCGATCCCGAAGTCCGCCATGAGCTGGTGCTCGACGCTGACCTGGAACTCGTCGGTCAAGGGAGCCTTCAGGTTCGGGTCGATGCTGTTGGCGGAGCCGAGGGCGTTCGGGTTGTTGTGGTTGAAGCCGCCGAGGTCTCTGACGAAGGCGCCGAGCTCACCCGGATCCACGGTGTGATTGCCGTTCTTGTCGTTCCAGACGTACTCGGAGCCGCCGAGGCCGCCGCCGCCGGCCGGGTTGTCCCAGGTGACGATGCTCCCCCCGAGCTGGTCGGCGTAACGCGAGTACGAGGCCCGCAGGAGCGTGTTCTTCTGGGCGCCGAGGGCGTAATTGACTCCCACCCGGGGCTGGAATGTCTTCCACTTGAACTCGACCGAGCTGCCGTTGTAGTCCAGAGCCGGGACGAGGTTGGGGAAAGCCGGGTTGGCCGTGATCCCGGAAGCCGTGTTGTTGCCGTACTGGTAGTCATACCGCAGTCCGGCGTTGATCGTCATGTTGCCGACCGTCATCGTGTCGCCGATGAAGCCGTCGTAATACTTGTACTCGTTGGAGACGATCGCCGGCCGGAAGATGTCCGCGACGGCGCAACCGTCAGGGCAGATGCCGGCCCGGGCCACGAGCTTCTCCTTCCCGAGGATCCCGTTGCCGGGCCAGAAGGTCGAGCTGGAGATCGGGGCGTTGCGGTAGCCAAACCCCGCCTTGATCTCATGACCCATCGCGCCCGTGTTGAAGAAGAGAGACGAGTTCGCGTTGACCTGGTGCTGGGGACGATAGAAGACGCTGTCCGAGAAGGAGCGGTGGTAAACGAGGTTCGGGTCCTGGTACACGTTGGTGGTCGAATTGAGTAAACCTCCCTCCGGGGCCAGGCTGAATCCGCTCTGCGTGTAGTCGTAGGAGGCATCGGCGATGAAGTTCGGGGAGAAGACCTGCGAGTCCTGCCCCTTCCAGATGATCGTCGGGCCCGTCTGGTCCACCGAGGTCTCCTGCGGCCTGGTCGGGCCGGCCGATCGCCCGAGTTTCGACTTTCCCCCGCGGAAGTAGAAGACCGTCGCGCTGTTCGAGTCGATCGGTTGGAGGTTCAGCTTGCCGGCGTAGTCGTCGAGGTAGGTCGTGTCGGTCGTGCCGCCGAGCTTGGTCAGGGGAATTTCCTTGCGGCCGTAGCTGCCCCAGAGCCAGGCCTTGTCCTTCCAGAGAGCTCCGCCGGCCTCGATGCCGTAGTCCTGGATGCCGGCCGCTCCGCCCTGGCAGCCGACGGTGCAGATCCGGTCCACCTTCTTGTTGATGTTCGCCGAAGTGACGCCCGGCGCGATCAAGCCGAGGTCCGCCTGCTGCTTGGCCTCGTCCGGAGCATTGTTGGCCTGGAGTTCGCCCGGTGAATAGAAGTAGCGAGCGGAACCGTGCGGCTCGTTGGCGCCCCGCTTGGTCACCATGTTGAGCGTGACACCCGGGACCGCGATCGACGGATCCGTGCCGCCCGTCGCGACCTGGATCTCCTGGAACTGGTCGAAGTCGTAGTAGGTGGGCGACGAGCCGAGCGCGGCCATGTCCGTGATCGTGACGCCGTCCATGTTGAACGCGTTCTGCGTGGTGTCGGTCCCCATCCCGATGTAGGCCGACTGCTGGCCGCTCTGGCTGCCGGCGATGTTCAGGCGGTCCATCTGGACGCCGGGCACCTGCTGGAGGATGACCCACGGGTCGCGGCCCGTCGGGATCGATTTCAGCTCCGTCAGCTGGTAGTTCGCGCCCGTGGTCGCCTTGCGCGTGTCGATCACGGGAGTCTCGCCGCTGACGATCACCGACGCCGTCACCGAAGACAGCTTCATCGGGACCGTCAGGTTGGTGCTCTGGCCCAGGTTTACGATGACCCCGTCGCGCGTCACGGTCGAGAAGCCCTGGAGCGAGAGGGTCAGCGCATAGGTCCCGACCGAGAGATTCAGGAACCGGAACTCTCCCCTCGTGTCGGTGAAGGTCGTCTGCGGCGCCGCGGGGCCCGTCGCGGTCACCGAGACGCCGGGCAGGGCGCCGCCCTGTTCGTCGACGGCTCTCCCGTAGAGGTTGCCCGTGCTGGCCTGGCCCAGGACTCCGGCCGCCGGGAGCAAGGCCGCCAGCACGAAGACTGCGATGCCGATTCGGATTCGAGACATGAGTCCTCCTTTCGGTGAGAGAGTGAAGGGCAAACCGGTCATCGATGCGTGTCGTGTCACGAGTTCTCCTTTGTTGTTGTGAGCGCTCGAAGTCGTTGACATCCCGGCTGTTACAAAGCAACACCGTTGCCACTCGCGCGATCGAATCCGCGCGGTACGAGCGTGTCTCTCGCGGAGACGAACACCGGAAAAAGTGGGACGGTTCGAGCGGGCCCCGCGCTCCGATCCAATAGACCGTTGTAACAATCAATAGCTTGGATTCGGCGGAGGCTCACGTCCGCTCGAAAGCGAGGCTCGCGCCGCTCGCCGAGTGTGACGTCGCGACACGAACGCAGGGACCGACATGAGTCGAACCGAGCCGCCTGAGAGGAGGCGTCACGGCGGAGGCTCATCCGCCACGCCCACTCGATCCGGCAGCACGACTCTCCGATGCGACGAACTTCAAAATTGTGGCGCGGTTATCAATCCGTTGGATCGTCAAGCGCCGACGAAGTTCGGAATAGCGGCTTCGTCCAGGGATTACAGATTCCTGACAAAGTATTCGAGTCACAGCGTTCGATGCGTTTCGTCCCTGAAATCGGGCCTTTCGTCCCGGTCGATCGTCCGGTTGTCGTCGCGTGCGGGGCTGGCGGCAGAAAGCGCGCCCGGTTGGCCAGAACCTTGCGGTGAGACACCCGTAGAAGAGAACAGCAGGAAGAGCGAGACGAAGGAGGTGTTGATGAGCATACGCACGGTGGTCGTGGACGACGAGGCTCTCGCGCGGGACTGGGTGCGGGAGCAGCTCCGCGAGGACGGTGAGATCGATATCGTCGCCGAGTGCGAGGACGGGTTCAAAGCGGTCGAGGCGATCGGCAGCACGAATCCGGACCTGCTCATCCTGGACATCCAGATGCCGGGCCTCGACGGTTTCGGGGTCCTTCGCATGTTGGAGAACCGGCCGCCGCCGGCGGTGATCTTCCTGACCGCGTTCGACCGTTATGCGCTGCAGGCCTTCGAGGTCAACGCGATCGACTACCTCTTGAAGCCGGTATCTCCCGAGCGCATGCAGAGCGCGCTCGTTCGCATCAAGGCGCACGTCCGGGAGCGTCAGTCCGGGGACCTCGCGACGCGGCTGATGACGGCGCTCGATGAAAAGCGCCGGCACTTGGACTGGCTCCTGATCAAGAACGACGGGAAGAGCCATTTCCTGCGCGTCACGGACATCGACTGGATCGAGTCCCAGCGAAACAACGTGGCGCTTCACGCCGGCGCTTCAACGCACGTCTACCACGACACCACGGCGGGGATCGAGGCCCGGCTCGATCCGGCGCGGTTCCTGCGCATCCACCGCTCGACGATCGTCAACATCGACCGGATCAAGGAGCTCCACCCCTGGTTCAACGGCGATTACGCGGTGACGCTGAAAGACGGCACCCGTCTCACCCTGAGCAACAGCTACAAGTACAAGCTGAAGGCGTTTCGCCGCGGAACCAACTAGTTCCCTGTAACGGTTGAATTGATAGTGCTGGAAGGCGCCCCGGAGCCGTCGGCATTTCCCTCGTCGGCACGCGGCGGCTGGCCGCAAGAAGTCCAACCCGGCCGCCGCTGAGGGTTCCTCGCAGGGATAGATGGGCGCAAGAACCCTGCTTCCATGCTCGTCACCCATCACCTCCTCTGGGAAAAGCCGCCGTCTCCGGGGCTTGCAGTGAGGCTTATGCCGAGGTGAAGGGCCGACGGGTGGCGCCGGACGAAGACCTTGCGCGCGCGCGGAGGAACCCTCCCTCAGTCCGAATCTCCCATCTGGCCGGAGTGCGCGCGCGAGGTGGCCGGCGACAGGACCCGGCGACCCGGGCTTTTGCGATCGCGATCCAATCGTTACAAGCAACTAGGAAAAAGTTGATCGCGTTCGGCAGCAACTATATCTAAGTTGATATAGCTGGCTTCCGGCGCGCGGGCGGCTTCTGGGGGTCGGGTTGACGGAGGAGGCGGTGGCGCCGGACGAAGCGCCGGAGGCGGGAGAAGGCGATGATCTCCGTCTCGGCCGGAGGGATCTCGAACCCTTCCTCGCGGGCGCGCGCCATGGCGTCGTCGAGGGCGTGAGACCGGTCGGGTGACGTGGCGCGGGCGGCCGCCCATTCGGCGTCCTTGCGTCCGCATCCGGTGACTTCGCAGAGGCGCGAAACCCGCAGGACTCCGTCGTCCAGGATCTTCTCGGCCGCGAGAGCGACACTCTGGAGCTCGAGGATCCGGTGGTAGGCGAACCAGTAGTGCTTGGCGAGGCTCGTCTCCGAGGTGAGATGCCGCGCGCGCGGGCCAGTCAGGCTGTCGAAAAGCGCGGCGAGCTCTCTGCGCGCGGCGGCGGCCCCCTGCGCTGAGGCCCCCCAGGAGAGCCGGTCCACGAGACTGCGGATCCGCCAGGAATGGAAGAGCGAGTTCGGGATGAGGCAGAGGGCTCTCCAGAGCGGCAGCTCTTCGATGTCCGGGCCGAGGAAGCGCTGGAGCGTCCCCTCGGCCAGAATCTCCTGCGTCAGGACGCGACGCCAGGGAATCCCGAGCGCCTCGGCCTCCGCGACGAGTCGCAGCGCGTCGGGTTCTTCCCGCGACGCCGGTCCGATCCGGGCCTGCGACTCGAAAGCGATCGTGTCAGGCAGAGACGCCATGACGAGACGTTCCCGCAATCGGTTCGCGGCGTCAACGGTCCGGGGACAGGGGCGGGGATTTGAGGGACGGACGGGGGGATGGGGAGACGGGGAGATGGGGAGACGCGGAGACGCGGAGACGCGGAGACGGGAGAATCGAGGGTTAGTCAATCGTCAATCGTCAATCGTCAATTCCTCTTGTCTCAACCCTCAACTCTCAACTTCTCCTCATACGCGTCGAGCGACGCGGCGCTCTTGTGCGAGAGGGGAATCTCGATGAAGACTTCACCGCCGCCCTCCTCGGGATTGCTCAGGCGAAAGACGTGCTTGCCGGGATAAAGGGCCTCCAGCCGCCGGCGGATGTTGCGCAGGCCGATCCCTCTGGAAGCCGTTCCGGAGCCTTCACCGAATCCAGGCCCATCGTCGCGGATGGAGAGCGTGAGCTTCGCCTGCTCGGCGCGGGCCCGGACCGCGATGCGGACGCGTCCCGTGCGCGGGTCCGCCGCGTGCTTGATGGCGTTCTCCACCAGCGGCTGGAGCATGAAGCTCGGGACATCGGCCGAGCGCGCGGGCTCGTCCGCGTCGATCTCGATCCGGATTCGGTCGTGGAAGCGCATGCGCTCGATCTCGAGGTATTGCTCGAGGATCGTCAAGTCCTCCTGAAGCGTTACGAGTTGCCGCGTCTCGGAGAGGAGGCTCGAACGGAGCAAGTCCGCGATCCGCAGGATCATGCGCTTGGCGCGGCCGGGCTCGCGGCCGACGAGCGGCAGGAGCGAGTTCAAGGCGTTGAACAGGAAGTGGGGCTGCAGCTGCGCCTGGAGCGTCGAGAGCTTGGCTTCGACGACTGCCGTCCGGAGAGCCTCGTGCGCCGCCAGCCGCCGAAGGCGGATCCGGTGGAGCCCCCAGGCGAGAGCCGCGGCCCCGAGAATGCAGAGGGCGCGAAACCAGGCGGTCTCGGAAAGGGATCTCTCGAGCGTCACGCCGAGGACGCCGCCGTCGCGGCTCCAGACGCCGTCCTCGTTGCAGGCCTCGACGTGGAAGGCAAATCGGCCCGGAGGCAAATTCGTGTAGTAAGCGATCCGGCGGGCTCCCGCGTCGATCCAGCTCTCGTCGAAGCCTTCCAGCCTGTACTTGAAACGGATCGCGGTCGGATTGCGGAACGAGAGCGCGGAGTATTGAAACTCGAGATCTCTCATCGAGGGGGGCAGGTTCAACCCTTTCTCCGGCGAAAGCCGCCGCCGGCCCGCCGAGACGGCCTCGATGACGACCTGCGGCGGCACCGTATTCAGTCGGATGCGCCGGGGGTCGGCCATCGCGAGCCCCTTCAACGTCGCGAACCACAGCCGGCCGTCGCCGCTGCGGAAGCCGCCGTGCTGGCTGCCGTTGCATTCAACATTTCGCATCCCGTTGGCCGTCGTGAAACCGACGGGATGGAGCGTGCGGCCGTGCCCCGCGGCCGCCGCGTCGAGCTCCGCCGAACGGATGCGGAAGATGCCGTGGTTGCTCGTCAGCCACAGGTAGCCCTGGTCGTCGGCCAGAACTTTCTGGACCGCGTCGTGAAAGAGGCCCTCCTTCTGCCGGTAGGTCGTGAATTTGCCCGCCTTCCACCGGGAGAGTCCCCCGCGCGTGCCGAACCAGAACGTTCCGGCGTCGTCCTCGAAGACCGACATGACGATGTCGTGCGCGAGGCCGTCGCGCGTGGTCAGGTTCCGGAACTTGCCGTTCTTGAAACGGCTCACGCCGCCGCCGAAGGTGCCGACCCACACGGCCCCGCTCCGGTCCTGGAAGATCGAGAAGATGGAGTTGCTGGCGAGCCCGTCCTTGTCCGTGTACACGGTGAACTTGCCGTCCTTGAAGTAGTGAAGGCCAGCGCCTCCGGTTCCGATCCAGACGCCGCCCCGCCGGTCGGCGCAGATCGCCGGCACCCAGATCCCCAGGAGCCCGTCGGCGGCGGTGAAGTGTTGAATCCGTTTTCCCTGGATCCGGTAGGCGCCGTTGCCGCGCGTTCCCACCCACACGCCGCCCTCGGTGTCCTCGTCGATCGCTCGGATCGGCGCGCCGAGATTGGCGACGAGCGTGAAGCCGGCCGCCTCCGGCGCGAGCCGGGAGAGGCTCCCGTCGGCGGTCCCCGCCCACATGTTCCCGGAACGGTCTTCGAAGACGCTCCAGACGCGGTCGTCGGAGAGTCCCTGCCGGACGGTGTAATTGGCGATCCGCTCGTCCTTCAGGCGGTTCAATCCGCCATCGTGCGTTCCGACCCAGAGGCTGCCCTCCCGGTCCTCGCAGATCGAATCGATCTCGTTGCTGGAGAGGCCGCCGGTCTCGCGGTTCAGAGCGACGAAACGTCCCTCGTCGAAGCGGAAGAGCCCGCCGGCGGTCCCGACCCAGAGAGTGCCTTCGTGGTCCCGGTACAACACCTGCACGCGAGGATTGGCGAGCCCGTCGGCAGCGCCGTAGAGGTGCGTCACGCCCGAGTTCCACCGCACGAGCCCCCTGCCCGTGCCGATCCAGAGCCCGCCTTCCGGGTCGGCAGCGAGGGCCAACTCCGCTCCCGGCAGCTCTCGCAAGTCGGACACGGCCGTGAAGCGCGTTCCTTCCAGGCGGGCAAGTCCGTTGCGCGATCCCACCCACAGGTTGCCGCGCGAGTCTTCGCCGATCGCCTGAACGTTCGCATCCGGGAGGCCGTCTTCCTTCCCGAAGATCCTGATCTCGTCGCCCCGAACGCGCGCGAGGCCCTTGCTCGAGACCGCCCAGAGGACACCGTCCCGGCCCTCCAGGAGCGCTGTTACGACTGCGGTCGAGAGAGCGCCGCGCGGCTGCATCTCCTCGAACCCGCCGTCCTTCCAGCGCAGGAGCCCGGCTTCCGTTCCGATCCACAGAGTCCCGTCGCGGGTCTCGCACAGAGCCTTGACCCAGTCATCATGCATCGCGTGAGAGTTGCGACTGTCGAAGATCGTGAATCGCACGCCGTCGAAACGCACAAGGCCTTCCTGGGTGCCGAGCCAGAGGTACCCGTCGCGCGTCTGCAGGATCGCGTCCACCGAGTTCTGCGGCAGACCCGAGTCGCTGTCCCAGACATCGCGCCCGTACTGCGCGATCGGAGTCGAAGGGTTGAGAGCGGAGCCGCTCGCCGCCGCGAGCCACAGCCCCGCCCCCGCGAAGCCCAGCCGGACGGCAAACCGCCGGAACTCGCGGAAGCGTGTCATGCCCAGCACGGCGAGACACAGTAGAGCACAGGGCCCGGCCCGCGTGCCCGTTTCCGGACAAACCCTGTTTTTTCGAGGACGAAGCCGAAGACTTTGAGGTCAAGCCCAGGGACACCCCGCGGTTGCGGGCCCGTCGGTTGGTGGCGCGCCAGCGGCATCTCGCGTATGATGCGCCGTTCCGCGGGGTCGTAGTTCAGTTGGTTAGAACGTCGGCCTGTCACGCCGAAGGTCGCGGGTTCGAGTCCCGTCGGCCCCGCCAAAATTCTCGCACGTCGACCGCGGGGTCGTAGTTCAGTTGGTCGGGCCCGCATCGCCCCCGGGTAGCCGGCGTCCCGCGGATCTTTTCCGTCGAGACAGCGTCATCCCTCCTCTGCGATGCGCTTCGGCATCGCCGTCGTCGGGCTTCCTTGTCTCGCCGAAAAATCTCTCGCGGGCCGCTCGGCCGCCCGGAGGCGATCCGGGCCCACGTCGGCCTGTCACGCCGAAGGTCGCGGGTTCGAGTCCCGTCGGCCCCGCCAACCCACGTCAACCCACGCAGTCCATCCGAGATGGTTCGAAGGGGCTTCGAGCCTTTCTCCGCCGTGTTTTCCGCCACCTCGGGGTTCGGCCCGCGTTTCTCATCGATGGACGTGCGTGGACGTGGGTTCACGGCCAAAACACGGACAACGACACGTCCAGCCGGCCTGGCCTCCTCGGCCGGAACAGCCCCTGGGGTCTTGAGCCCACAGGCTGCTTTCGCGCGTTCCATGACCTTCGGCGCACGGCCATCCGCAACGTGGTGCTGGCAGGCGTCCCCGAGCGGGTCGCCATGGAAATCTCGGGCCTCCGGACGCGAGCGATCTTTGATCGGTACAACATCGTCTCCGGGCACGACCTCGACGATGCGATGGCGAAGCGCGCCGTCTACGAAGCGGAGCTTTCCAAGGCAAGCAGAAAGGCGAACTCGAGCAAGGAGCCGGTAACCTTTCCGCCCGCCGCGATTGCCGGGACGGAACCACCCGGAATCTGTCGGCGTCCCTGAGAAGGAAGGGGGCCGCATTTCGCGGCCCCCCGTTCACGCTGCCTATCCCGGGTCGTCCCGAAAGGGTCATGCTGCCCGCGCAGGAGTCGCATCAGGGATTCCTGCGGCCAGTCCTCAGCGGTCGTCGCTGTCGCGGCCCTGCGACGCCGGCACAGCCGGGCTCACCCGCACCAGGGACCCCGTCAGGACCCAAGCCCTCTGGCTCGGAGCGAACCGGGGGGCCAGGAGCCCGTCGTTGATCTCGCGGGTGACCGCGAAGCGATTGTAGGCCGTCGCCGGCAGGAATAGCCGCGTGTTGTCAGCGAATCCGTCCGAGGCGGCGTCCACGTCTCCCTCGGCTGCCGAGATGACGCCGTCGCCGTTCTGGTCTACCCTGGCGACTTCCACGTCATAAGCTTTCAACAAACGCTCCGTCGCGTCCTTCATCCCAGGCTCAAAAGACGCCGGCCTCGCGTAAACGTCAAGGAGAATCTCGTTCGCCAGGCCACTCGGAATGAATCGCTGGCGGAATTCCCGCTGCGAATCGATCTCGGCATCGAACAGATCAGGATCGCGAGGACGGTCCGGATTGTCACCATAGACGGAAAGCTTGTTCTGCCGGCCCTGCGGCCCGCCCCCTGGAATGATGGACGGGCACAGATTGGCTCCTTGCGGGATTTTGTCGGGCGCCGTTTCAAACTCGTCCTCGAAGCCGCCGGTGACGGGAAGCTCGTAAAGGGGGTGCACCCAGTTCGTCGTGTAGTTGAACTCCCAGTAGGAGTGAACATCCATCTGCTGCATCGCGTTGTAAGCGCCCATGCTCAACTGGACCGGGACGACATTGGTCTGGATGTCGGAAAAATGATCGGTTTCGCTCGGAAGGTGGACCGCCTTTCCATCAATGGTAAAAATGTTCCCGGGCGTGTCGTTGCCCGTGCCCATCGCCTTCAGTCGGGCCGCGTCTGCCGCAGTGATCGTGCCGAACTGGGCGTGGCCGTCGGAGCGGGGCCCGGCGACATGAGGCACGACGAGGTCGTGGATCATCCACCCTTCGTACCAGCCGCTTTCGTTGTTGATGACGAAGAGGCCGGAGATGTCCGTGAACATGTCGATGAAAGCCCGCACGTTGTTGGGATCGGTGGGTAGGCCGGGCTTGGGCTCGACGACGACCCGCACGGTGCCGATCGTGGGCAGACCGCAGTTGCCGCCGGTGGCGGTCAGCATGGCGGTGTCGTTGACGCCGGGGATCCTTGCCGTAAAGACGTTCGGCTGGAAACCATGCGTGTCGAGGAGGTAGTACTGGAAGAGCTGGCTCGGGCTGTCCGCCTCTGCGTAAGCCTGGATCGGAAGATACGTGTGCGGCCGCCCCCCGATCCGAACGAGCTGGTTCTTCAGGTCCGTCGGAAGCGACTGGATGTCTCCGCGGCTCCCGACCGTGGACTCGTCCTGAGCGGCGAGCGGGTTGGGGTGGCACGGCGGTGGCGGCTGCTCGGCGCGCACCAGCGCCGATAGGGCCAGAGCGCTCAGAATGGGCGCCGTCCGGAGCAGGGCGCGCCATAAGCCTGCTGACTCGAAGACACGAGAACGGTTCATCGAATACCTCCTTTGGCAGAGCGCGGCGGGAATCGACCGCTCCACGAGGCGCAGGTTATGCCCCGCGGCAAACAGGAGGGGCACCTTAACGATTTCCTATGCGTGCCTTGAGGTGTTCCTTAGGAATCGTCCGTCGAGGCCGAGCGGTCGCAGGGCCGGCGAGGGCGAGGCGGAAGGCGCCCGCTCTTAAAGGAAACAGCTCGAGACCGGTGTGCGGCGCCCCTCCAGCATGACGCAGGGGCGGAACGCCTCGAGCCGTTCCCGCCACACCTTCGCCACACCCGGCACTACCGAGAGCCCGTGAGAGCGAGAGAATGTCGTGCTGACGCGGGTTTTTGGATCTCAGCGTTCTGAATGGTTGGTGGTTCGATTCCACCCCCACAGCCATTTCTCCGGATCGCCTGAGCAACTCCGAGCGGACGGGCTCGTCTCTTTCGGTTCGCGTGGTGCCCAGGATTTGCTCGGGTGTGGCCGCGTTTGCTGCCGCACTTGCCACACTCCGTGCCACACCAGCGGTCGAGGCCCTCTATCCGCAAGAGAACGTCGAAGGCTCCGTCGATTTCTGCCGCCGTCTCATGGACGAGGCCCACGTCGTCGCCGTGCCCTGAGATGCCTTCGGCCAGGACTCCTGCGTCCGCTTCTCCTTCGCCACCTTCCTCGACTGCATCGAAGAAGGCCCGCGCGCTTCGCTTCCTGGGCCGCCTCGTAGCCTGGGATCCCTCGACCGCAGCACCGCTCGGACATCAGTTGTCCGTGACAGAATGCATGCTCAAGACCTAAGTTCAGGGCGAGGAGAATTCCGGGAAGCGGGTGGATCCCACTCGCCGGTCTGTGAGGCCCTGAGGAGGGGCACCCAGCGTGGCCAAACTCGGTCGCCAGGTGGAAGGCAGCATCCCTGCGCTGTCTTGGCGAGAGTGCGTCGCGAAATCCGCAGATGAGGGGGTCCCAGGCCTCTCGGTCCATGAGCACAGTCGCAACGTCGCGGAGGTCGCCAAGGCGTTGGTGAGGGAGCTGCCCGCACAGGTAGTCACCCTGCTCGGGAGTAACCCGGTTTGTACAGCGGCGCTTCACGATATCGGCAAGGTATCGCCTGGCTTCCAGCTCAAGTACTTCAAAGAGAACCTCCGTTCGCGCCTCCCGGAGCTCGAGACTCACGCGATCGAGAATTACTGCACCAAGCACGCCTGCATCAGCGAAGCTGCCCTCAACGCATTTCTCGGCAGAGGCGCATCTGCAGCTACGGCTCTCGGTGCCGTCGTCGGGGCTCATCACGGAAGGCGCGACGACCCCGGCCGGGACGACTACGGCGTGTATGGCGGTGCATCCTGGGCTCGCGAGCGAAGGGGTCTTATCGAGCGCCTGAGCGAGGAGTTCGGGCCCATAGCCGAGAGCAATGAATTGAACCCGAATGTCCTGGCCGGCATGGTATGCGTGGCCGACTGGATCGGCTCCGATGAGAGCTTCTTCCCTCCGGTCGGCCTTCCGTCCGAGGTAGACCTTGCGGCCCGCGCGAGCGAGGCGATCGCCAAATGCGGCTGGGTGCAGGCACGACTTAAGCCCGGGATGTCGTTCGAGCAGGTCTTCGGCTTCGCTCCCCACCGCCTCCAGCGCGAGTTCGTCGAGAGCGTTGACGGCCCAGGTCTTTACGTGCTCGAAGCCCCGATGGGGATCGGCAAGACTGAAGCGGCGCTCTACGCGGCTTACCGGCTGATGACGAGCGCTGCCAACGCCGGCTTGTACTTCGGACTTCCGACACGCCTGACTTCGGACAAGATCCACGAGCGCGTTCGCGCGTTCCTCGGGAAGGTCGCGGAAGCCGACGCGAGCGTCCGCCTCGCTCACGGCAACGCCTGGTGGCGCGAGTTTGAGCACGGCGGCGAAGCCCTGGCGGCGGGCAACGAGTGGTTCAACCCCAGCAAGCGCGCCCTGCTGATGCCATTCGCTGTCGGCACGATCGACCAAGCGCTGCTATCCGTTGTGAAAGTCAGACATTTCTTCGTTCGGTGCTTCGGCCTAGCGGGGAAAGTGGTCGTTCTGGACGAAGTTCATTCGTACGACCTCTACACCGGCACGCTCCTCGATCTGCTGGTGCGTAAGCTCCTCGAGATGAACTGCACGGTGATCGTCCTCTCGGCAACGCTGACCCGGGCGCGCAGAAATGCGCTCCTGGCGAGGCCGCAGTTGCTCGAAGGCGGATACGGGTATCCGCAGGCCACCGTCGAAACTGCTTCGGATACCCGCCAACTTCCCCTTAGCCCAACCTCCGGCATGGACATCGCGGTCGAATTACGCGACGCGAGCGACGCCGACGTCGCGAACGAGGCCGTCGCTAGGGCGTTGACCGGGCAGTGTGTCATCTGCATCGCGAACACCGTCGCCACGGCGCAGTGCTGGTACAAGGGGGTCAAAGCGGCGATGCCCGAGGATGCGTTTGCTGTCGGACTGCTTCATTCGAAGTTCCCTGGCTGGCGCCGCGAAGAGCTTGAGTCGCGGTGGACCGCGGCGCTCGGCAAGCAGGGGCCACGCCCCAACGGGTGCGTGCTCGTCGCCACTCAGGTCGTCGAGCAGAGCGTAGACCTCGATGCGGACTTCATGGTCAGCGAGCTCGCGCCCACCGACATGCTTCTTCAACGGCTTGGGCGCGTCTGGCGCCACCGGAGGGCAGAACGTCCCTGCAGAGGTCCGGCGATCTTGATCGTCACGCGCGATGTCGACTCGGCCGGGTCATTCGAGGAACTAAGAGCTATTCTGGGGAAGTCCAACAGCCTTGTCTACGCGCCGTTCGTCCTCTGGCGGACGTTCCAGGTGTGGAAGGACATGCACAAGCTTCGAACGCCCGATGATATCCCAACGCTGCTTGAGCGAACCTATTCGCAACAGTCTGAGGCGCTGCCCGCGTTCGTCCAGCAGGCGAGCCAGAAGCTCGACGCCCGTCGCGAGAAGCTACGCGCGCTGGCGATCGCTGCACGTGCCGACATCCTGGGGTTTCCGACGATGGAAGACAAACAGGGCGCCCCGACGCGCTACTCCGACCTTCCCATGCTCGACGTCGTTCTCGCGCGCTCGGTTAGTTCCACGGGCTCCAAGGCCACGGCCGTGCTTTCGAACGGCGAGAAGGTTCAGCCTGAAGCCCGTCAATGGGTCCGGCCTTTCGCCGTGGCTCTGCTTCACAACCTCGTCCCGGTACCGAGTTATCGCCTACCCGCCGGCAGGACGCCGCTTTTCCTCTCAAAGTACTTCCACGCTCGCACACCGGTCCTCGTGATTGGTGACGGTGGAGCGCTAACCTGCGACGGACAGCCGACCGGTCTGCGCTACGACGACGAGCGGGGGCTTCAGGTCGCAGCTGCGCTTGCGGCCTTCGTACGTCAGCCAGCCGCCGACATCGACTACGACGAAGAGGGAGGGCTCGATGAACTTGACTGATGATCCCTGGGTGCCTGTCGTCTTCGGGAGCGGAAAGAGCCTGGTGAGCTTGAAAGATGCCTTCCGAAGAGGCGAGGAGATCCTCGATTTCGTCGCGACGCCTCCCCAACGCATCGCACTCACGCGGTTGCTGGTCTGTATCGCCCAGGCAGCACTCGATGGTCCGAATGACGAAACTGAATGGCGCTCGTGCTACGACCGCATCGCACCGGCGGCGATCGCTTACCTCGAGGGCAAACAGGACTGCTTCGAGCTTTTCGGCGACCGGGCCTTCTTGCAGGTACCGAACCTGAGCTCGACGGACAACGCGACTCTGGATAGGCTGGACTTCGGGTTGGCAGCAGGGAATAACGCTACCCTCTTCGACCATGGGGCGACGCCGGACGGCCGTTCTCAATCGCCGGTCTGGTCTGCTCTGGCGTTAGTCACCTATCAGTGCTTCTCTCCCGGCGGCATGATCGGCAGCAGCAATTGGCAGAAAGTCGCAACCTCTCGATCAAGTGAGCACGCACCGTGTCTGGAAGGCTCGATGCTTCACACGATCATGCGTGGAGAGTCGCTTCTTGCAACGGTTCACATGAACCTCCTGACGAAGGAGATCGTCAGGCGAGCCGCAGTCGGCGGCTGGGGGAAGCCGGCCTGGGAGCAGATGCCGGCCGGCCCAAAGGACCCGCGAATCGCCGACATCACCACGACGTACCTCGGGCGTCTCGTTCCGGTCTCTCGCGGAATAAAGCTTACTGCCGGAGGCACCAAGGCAACTCTCGTCAATGGGTGCAGCTATCCGAAGCTACCGTACCGAGAGCCTGGGGCGACGGTCGTCCGCAGGGGCAAGGAGGAGAGGCTTGTCTATCTCGGGATCGACCTCTCCAAGCACCCGTGGCGCGACCTCGGGTCGGTTCTCGCCTGTTCCCACTCTCTGCTCGAGGGCGGCGCATGGGTCCTTGGGCACCTCGCGCCCGGCGCAGGCCATGTCGATCTCTGGACTGGTGGCCTAGCGGCGAATCAGGGAAAAGTCCTGGATATGGCCGAATGGAATTTCCATCTCCCGCTCTCGATCATCGGGGAGGCTCCGCTCAACAAGTATTGTCAAGGTGTCCAGCTCGCCGAGAGTGCGAGCGCCAGCCTGCGAGCAGCGGTCCGTGAGTACTTCCAAGATCTCGCCGTCGGCGAATTCAAGCGAGCCGACGCACGGAGCCGGGAACAGAGCAGGAGGATCCTCGCCAAGGCCGCCGCGCTCTACTGGCGCACGCTTGATTCGAGCTATGGAGTTCTCGTCAACGCTGCCAACGACCCGACGCGAAGTCTGGTCGGTGAGTGGTACGGAATCGTACGAGCCGCAATGGAGCGGGCCTACGAGAGGGCCTGCGCCCGTCAGGGAATCCGGCAACTGAGCGCGTACGCCAAGGGGGCCCAACGGCTCAGGCTCAGGAAGCCAGGTCGGCGGGACGCGAGCCTCGCTGCTTGAAGAGACCAGAGGGAGAAGGAGGAGTCGAATGGGCGAAATGGATACGCCAAGAAGTCGTATCGAGCGGTTCCTTAAGCAACTGAAGAGTAGGACCGGGGACCGAGGCGTGATGGCCGATCTGCGCCACGGGCTCAGCCGAGCCACCGAGTACCGCGCTTGGCCGCACATCGCTCCTTGGTGCAGACTCGACGACGAGCGCGAGCGGCGGATCTGGCTCACGACGGCGGCTGGCTTCGCGATCCACCAGCAAACCGCCGACTCAGGAAACATGGGGACCGTTCTAAGGTCCCTCGCGACACGGGGTGGCCGCGGCGCCGAGGGCCTTTCCACGTTCGACGGGCGCTTTCGGCGACTCCTCGCGTGCCCATCGCCAGCCGAAGTGTGCGATCACCTGGGTGGCGTGCTGAGGGCGGCGGAGCGAAACGGCGTGCCGGTCAACTTCGCCCAGCTCTTCACGGACCTCGAGTATTGGGGCGACAGGGCTAAGGTCCGGTGGGCCACTGAGTACTGGAGCGCGCCGCCCGAAGACAAGGCCGCAGGCGCCGAGGAGGAGGAGGCATGAGCTACGTCAGCCAGGTGCGAGTCGACAAGCGGGAGGCCGCCAGGCTACTCCTCCGGGACTCATATGCGTGGCACCAGCAACTCTGGCGAGCTTTCCCGGGCAAGGACGGGGAGCTGCGCAGCTTTCTCTTCCGCCTCGATGACAGGCACGAGGTCTTCCGAGTACTTTTGCTCTCGCTCGAGCCGCCCGTCGTCCCGGACTGGGGCAGTTGGGAGGTAAGAAAGGTCGCGGGCGGCTTCCTCTCGCACGATCACTACCTTTTTCAGGTGCGTGCCAACCCGACGATCAAGCGGGTCGTACGGGATACAGCCGGGGAACAGAAGAAGAATGGCCGCCGAACGGGGATCTACGACCCGGAGGGGCTGCATGCCTGGATCAGGCGCAAGGCCCTGCAGGCGGGAATCGAGATCCTGGACTGCTCCGCCGGGCCACCACTCCACAGCTACTTCGTCAAGGAAGGGCATCGTGGCAAGCACATCGCGGTCGACTTCCAGGGGGCGCTGCGAGTTAAGGACCGAGCGGCCTTCGAGAAGACGTTTCGCACCGGTATCGGACCGGCCAAGGCGTTCGGCTTCGGCCTGCTGATGCTACAACCCGTCGCGTAGCCGACGGAGAACGAAGAGGAGAACAAGTATGGAACTAATGGAGCTACACATCCTACAGTCGTTCCCGGTGACTTGCCTGAATCGCGACGACGTCGGGGCACCGAAGTCGGCCTTCTTCGGCGGCGTGCAGCGCGCGAGAGTATCCAGCCAGAGTTGGAAGCGCGCAATCCGCTCAATGGCAAGTGAGCTTCAGCCCGATCTTTTTGCGGGTACAAGGACCCGCTACGTGATTCGCGAGCTCATGACGGCGTTCGCCAAAGCAGGGCGAAGCGAGCAGGAGGCAAAGGCACTGGCGGAACTCACCGCGGACGCGCTGGGCAAACTCGACAGTGTGGAGAAGGGCAATGTTAAGACTCTCCTTTACTTCTCACCGATGGAGATGCGGAATGTCGTCAACGCGGTACTCGAGGCCGGGGTTGGTGACGCGCTGGCTCGCTACCTGAAGAGCGCGGCGCTCCTCGGGACAGCGAAGGCCTCGAAGGATGAGGAGTCGCGCGAGAAGGCAGAGAAGGAGAATCAAAAGGCTCGCGACGATCTCCTGAAGGTTTGTACGAAAGCATCGAGGAAGCTCAAGGACGCCGTCAAAGACGCCGCCGACATCGCGCTGTTCGGCCGGATGGTCGCGGACGACCACAGTCTGACCGTCGAGGGCGCAGCGCTCTTCAGCCACGCTCTTTCGACACACCAAGCGGTGAACGAGGTCGAGTTCTTCTCTGCCGTGGACGACCACGCCGATGTCGCCGAGCAGGGCGCCGGCGCGGGCCATATCGGCACATTGGAGTTCAACTCGGCTTGCTACTACCGGTACGTCGGGCTGAACCTCGATCTGCTCAACGACGATGAACATCTCGCTCACTTGAACGACAGCGAGCGCGGGAGCGTTCTCGATGCCTTTACGCGTAGTGCCCTGCTGGCCGTTCCGGTCGCCCGCAAGAACTCGATGTTCGGCTTCAACCCCCCGGCTTTCGTGCTTGGCTTGCGGCGGCACGGCCAGCCGCTGTCGCTCGTCAACGCCTTCGAGAAGCCGATCAAGCCGCGAGGGGATGGGTACATCGAGCCATCGAAGGAGGCGCTGCTGGAGCACCTGCGTCAACTACGGGCCGCGTACGGCCTCCGACCCGACGTCGAGGAGTCGATGCCGCCGGGCAACCTCGAAGGTCTAATCAAGGCGCTGGTTGAAGCCCGGCTCCAAGTCGAGGTGTAACGTGCCCGGCGCTGTGCTCGCGCTATTCCTCGATGGCCCGCTCCAGAGTTGGGGATACCAGAGCCGCTTCGATCGCCGCACATCGCTGTCCTACCCGACGCGGAGCGGAGTACTCGGGTTGATGTGCGCCGCACTCGGTGTCGACCGGCAGGACAAGAGTGGGCTTGAGCGGCTTGAGAAAGCCCTCTCAGTCGTTGTCTATGCGTTTGGTCGCCCGTCGATGATGACGGATTACCACACCGTAGGCGGGGGCTACGACGTCAAGACGGAGTCGCAGAACATCGTGCCGAAGGCGGACGGGAGCAAGGGAAACACGGTGGTCACCTATCGAGACTTCCTCCAAGATGCCTGTTTTGGTGTGCTCGTTCGCGGAGAGGGCGCTTTGCTCGAAGAGCTTGCCGACGCCCTCAAAGACCCAAAGTGGGGCATCTGGCTCGGACGGAAGTCATGCATTCCGGCCTCGGTGATTCCGCAGGGGATCTTCGGCACCGATGCCGAAGCGCTCACGCACCTTGAGAATCTCGACAGGGGCAAGGCCACACGAAAGGGTAAAGCCACACGCAAGGTTACCGAGGTCGAGCGCTTCGACGAGGGGAGCGATACTCTCCTCGACCGGCCCGTGGATTTCTCCACCCGTGAGTTCGGGCCCCGGCGGATCAACGACGAGCCGCTCTGATGCCCGTCTTCGAGCCACCTCCGCTCGAGACGCTCACGCCCGCGAGGGAGCGGTGGACACCGATCTACCTCGAGCATGGGCGGCTGGAGGTGGACGACGGCAGCGTCAAGTGGATCGGCGCCGACCGGACCGTCATCCGACTGCCCGTCGCGACGCTCTCCGCAATCATGCTGGGACCCGGGACCACGGTGACGCACGCGGCCATCAAGGCCTGCTCGCAGTGCAACACCCCGGTCTGCTGGATCGGCGCCGAGGGGCTGCGCTTCTACGCCTTCGGCGCTACGCCCACTCACGACAACAGCAGGGCACGCCACCAGGCCGCCATCCACGGCAGCAAGGCTCGACGTACCGAGGTCGCCCGTCGCATGTTCCGGATGCGGTTTGGAGGAGAGCAGATAGCAGACGCACCGATCAACACGTTGAGAGCGATGGAGGGCAGACGCGTCAAGGCCCTCTATGCGGAGCTCGGCGCCAAGTACGGAGTCACCTGGAAGGGGCGTCAGTACGACCAGAGCAACTGGCAGCTTGCCGACGGCATCAACCGGGCTATCTCAGCGGCCAACGCCGCTCTGTACGCCTTGACTACTGCCATCGTGTGTTCGATGGGGTACCTGCCGCAGCTCGGATTCGTCCACTCGGCTAGCGTCCTGCCCTTCGTGTTCGACATGGCCGACATCTATAAGCCCGAGACCACGCTGGAAGCGGCCTTCCAGGCACTTGCCATTGATCCCGACGCCAACGAGCATGCCGTAATTACGCGGCTCAAGGCACTGCTCGAGGAGCGGCGGGTGGTCCGGCGCCTGCCGCCGGACATCGACAAGCTGTTGGAGTTCGGGGAGGAGACAAGCGAATGACCGTCATCGTCGCCAACGACACCCCACCGGCAATCCGCGGATTGCTCAAGCGTTGGTTCATCGAGCCGCGGCCGAACGTATTCGTTGGCACTGTGAACCGTAGAACTCGGGAGAAGACCCTCGAGTACGTGCGGCGCAACGCGCCGGGACTCGGGCTGCTGGTGATCGCTACCGACGGAAGCTCTCAAGGCTTTGCAGTGTCCGTCTTCGGCGAAACCGACCGACTCCCGGTACGCGTTTGCGGGCACTACCTTATCGCCGAGAAGTGGGAGAGCGAGGTAGAGGCCGAGGCTCAGGTCGGGGAATGCTGACAGCGACCTTCTGCTGCTTCCGCGGCGTGTCCACCTCGGCCGAGCGGAGACTTTGGGAAGGGAGCTGCCTGAGCTGGCGAGAGATGCTCATCCTACAGCCCCGGGCCTTCTCCGCCGCCAAGCTGGCCCGGGTCCGGCAGCAAGTTAGTGAGGCCCAGGTTGCCCTGGACTGCGGTTTCGCAGATTACTTCCTCAACCGTCTGGATCCGCCGGACACCATACGGGTGCTCCCTCATTTCCTGTCGAACGTTGCCTACCTCGACATCGAGACTACCGGACTCCGCTCAACTGACTCGATTACGACGATAGCGCTCCACGGGCCACGGGGCACGCGTTGCTTCGTCAGGGGCCGCAACCTCATCGACTTTCTACGGGAGGCGAGAGGATTATCGTTCCTCGTAACGTACAACGGATCGACCTTCGATCTCCCCAAAATTCGGCGAGAGTTCGGGATTGATCTGGGCATGCCCCACCTCGATCTAAAACCATGCCTTCAGGCGCTCGGATATTCAGGCAGCTTGAAGCGCTGCGAGGAGCTGCTGGGCATTCGTCGGTGCGCCGAGGAAGCACTCACTGGCCGGGAAGCAGTGGAGCTTTGGAGGTTGTACGAGGCCACCGGTGACGAAGCGGTCCTGCTCAAGCTCGTTCGCTACAACGTGCGGGACGCGCTGTCACTCGAGCTCCTCGCCATCGAAGTTTACAACCGGGTGATGGTGAACCACCCGGCGTGCGCTCGGCTGCCGCGACCCACGCAGCCAAGACCCGGAGCGTTGGTGCTGAGTGACTCTCTTTGACAACCGAAGCACCACAGGATGTTGTGTCCGAGCATATGGTTCAGCCCAAGACTCTGCGGTTTTCCCCACGCGCGTGGGGATGGTCCGGGAACATTCAGGCAGAGCGCGGACGGCTACAGGTTTTCCCCACGCGCGTGGGGATGGTCCGTCGCTTTACCTCAAGGTGGTCTCCTCGACAACGTTTTCCCCACGCGCGTGGGGATGGTCCGTCCTTGATCTCGCTCGCCACGTTGGCGCGGGAGTTTTCCCCACGCGCGTGGGGATGGTCCGATGAAGGCGACGACGATGACCACGGCGGTTATGTTTTCCCCACGCGCGTGGGGATGGTCCGATCGGCACGAACACCGGCATCGTCGGAACGACGTTTTCCCCACGCGCGTGGGGATGGTCCGGCAACGACGTTCACGAATACACGCTTACTGAGGTTTTCCCCACGCGCGTGGGGATGGTCCGTATAGCCTATGGCGACGGAGCCGGAGAAGGGCGTTTTCCCCACGCGCGTGGGGATGGTCCGTTTGAATACCCGGTCGGCTTCAACATGCTTCAGTTTTCCCCACGCGCGTGGGGATGATCCGTCCGCGCCCTCGATCCGCCCGCCGAACATCTGGTTTTCCCCACGCGCGTGGGGATGGTCCGCAACTGAATCACCGCATCATCCTCGAGGATGAGTTTTCCCCACGCGCGTGGGGATGGTCCGTTCTGGCGCTGGTCGAGCAGGGCATGAGCAACGTTTTCCCCACGCGCGTGGGGATGGTCCGTGCGCTTACTGGGACCACTGCGCCAACGGTCAGTTTTCCCCACGCGCGTGGGGATGGTGCGCAATGCCAGCCTGCTCGACTGTTGCGGGGAATCGCCGGTCCGCTGAGACAGCAACGGGATTTAGCGACCATGGTCTCGCTTGGCACGGAACACTCTGCTTGCGTCGTTGCGGAGCAGGGACGGGAAGAAAAGGTTTGGCCTGGCCGAGCAAGGAACAGCGTCGGAAGGTGTGGCCTCAGCTTGCCCGCATCAGCCGCCGCGCTTCCGCGATCGCTGTAGCGAAACCCTTCTCAGCCCGAACCCCCTTCACCTTCGCTCTGTCGGCGGGGCGGAGCTGGCGGACAGCGCCGAGATAGCGCCCTTGCTGCTGCATCGCTCTTCGACGCTTGGGAGAGATCCTCTTCATCACGCCATTCGATGCAGCCCAAGCTGAACATCCGGACCGAAGCGTTCGAATATCGCATCAAAGAGCTTCTGGAACCCGGAGTGAGCGCCTTGCAGCCTTTCCTTCAGAAAAGCGTCAACCTCTGACCTGCGAAGCTCCCTCTCGGGTATGCCCTCGGTAAAGAGGCGTAAATCCTGCTGCGGTCCTCCACGAGCTGTCCCACGGTTGACCACAGGCCCTTGGCCTCAGCCGCTTTCAGGATCAGCGTCAACGCATACGTAGGTTCGCCTTCACTGTCCATCGCGCTCCGTCCTCCATAACCGGCCTGTTGCTCAAACGCTTGGCCGCCAGCGCCACGTCACGCCGTGATCCTCGCCGCTGGCGGTCGCCGCGCGTATCCCCGACTTCTGCCGTATCGCCTTGACCTTACCCGCTGCTCCTCCGAGAGTAGTCGAAGCGCAGGGGATTTGCCGGCCTTGCTGTCGGTAGCTTCCGAGTAGAGATTCTTGGTTTGGCTGACCGGCCTCAAGGGGGGCATTGTGACAGTCACGGTCTAAGGCATGCTCATAAGCGCCTGCCCACAGGAATTCTGACTGTGATGAAGGTTTCACCCTCCAGGGTCATCACCTGGCCAAACCGCGCCGCCAGATCGCCCATCTTGTGTAGATTAAAGACGCTGTCACGTAGACAGTTCTCTAGTTTCCGCTGTTGCTCTGGTAGCGAAAGCCAGCCACGGAGGAACGTCATTTCGGTCTGGTTCAACTCCGGCTCTCTTGGGAAGACCGGCTCCAGCGTCGGCAATCTATACCTGCCGAGTAAGCGGCGGCTTTGACCTTGATTGAAATAGACATGAACATGAAGATCTGGACGGCCATCTGGCCCCACGTGATCCGACTTTCGGATGTGAAACGAATAGGACGGCATTGACGTAAGATCCTCTCTCGCAGCCTAACGGCTGAGATCTCTTTGGCTGAACCCACGCGGGACCGTGGCGCGCTCGGCTCCACCGCTGATCAAGTTCAGCCCTCAACAGGTCAGCGGCATTCTGCGGTTCATCCGACATCGCGAATCCAGGAGCGGGCATCGAGCAAATTCGCAGCGAAGAACTCCCGCCCGAATCGGTCTACGAAATCCGCCCGGCCGCGCATGTCTCTTATCTCTCAGCGGTGGATACTTCCGACCGCGTCAACGGGATCTGGGTGCCAACGTCGTGTGGAGTCACTGCGTAGCGCCGGTTGAAAAGGCTCACTTCGCCATCTTCTTCGCTGCCGAAATCGCCGCTCGGACCCCCGACTTCCCGCGTATCACCTTAACATTCGCCCGCTGCTCCTTCGAGAGGCGTCTGAGCGCGGCCATGTACCGGCCCTGCTGCTGGTAGAGCTTCCGAGTAGCCGCGGAAATCCTCGGTTTCCTCCTCGCCGCTCGACGCTTGCCGGTTCTGGCCTTCCGCGCCCTCAGAAGTGACCCCTTTAGCCGCTTCCCGACGCTGCCCACCCCCGTCTCCAGAGCAGCGAGGCTATCCCGCAACGCCCTAATCAGGCGGTCGCGGCGCTGGAGAGCCTTCTTGACCTCGCTCGCTTTGAGCTTTCCCTCCTGAACCAGAATCGCTAATGCCTGCCGTGCGTGTTCGCCGGATAGCGCCAGAGTTGATCTGCGACGCCTCGCCATGCTCATCTCCTTTCAAGACCGGTTGGTGGTAGCTTTATACCAATTTCGTGATTTCACTGATGGTTAGGCCCGCGATTCGCCAGATATCCGGTCACGAGATGGTAGAGGTCCAGACGGCGAAAGCCTACCGCCCCTACGACCGACTCGTCGTTCGCGCCACGACCGGCAGAACGATCTGGGCAGTTCTGGCCTGCGAGCCGGCCTGCGAGCCGGCCGACCAAGGATGGACCGTCACCGGGATACGCTGCCCGCCCGGCTGCCGAATCCATCTCCGGCGCCGGTGAGAGGAGAGCCGAGTTTCTCCGGATACCTCTACTTGACGTCTCTTTGCCTTCGGTGGGCTTCGAGGTATCCCGAGAAGATCGAGATAGCTATCCCCAGCCTTCCCGGGGTCTCCGAAGGGCGCCCCTGACGGTCTGACCTAGTCTGCCGGGAATAGGGAACCCGAAGAGCCGCTTATCGTCGCCCGCTGAGCGTAGGAAGGGATCTGGGGCTGAACATCCGTTTCTGGGACTTCCTCTGTTTTCTCATTGTTCCTTCCGTGACGGCGATGTTCTTCACCGAACGGCTCGGACCGCGCCTGGCGATCGGGTGGACCATGGGGGCCGTCGTATCGGCGCTCGGCGTCTACCTCTTCCTACCTGTGGGACCTTCCGACGGGGGCCGCAATCGTCGGGACGTTCGGCGCGGCGCTTCTGGTCGTCGCGGGATACCGCCGCGCCTTTCGCCCGGCCGCGGCGGCATAGACAAATTGACTTCACTCGCTCCCTCCCGTACCCTCCGTCGGGTGCGAAAGCTGACGTTGACCCGGCGGTTCCTGGGCGGCGCGCTGATTGCGGTTACCTTTGCGACTTCGACGGCGCCGCACAACCATCCCCTGGGAGAGCTCCTCAGCGGCTTCTCGGCCTCGAGCGAGCATGCCGTCACGACCCACGACCCGCATTCGCGGGCATCGCACTGGCACGCGGTCATCCGGTTCGTCAAGGAGAACCCGTGCCTCGCCTGCCAGTGGCACCGGCTCTCCGGCGCTTTCTCTTACGCGGGCCTCGCCTCCCCGACCCTCTCCGTTTCGCCCGCGGACCAGGCCGTTCCGGCCGCTCTCCGCTCCGCCTCTCTCGGCCGGCCTTCGTCTCGCGCTCCTCCGGCTCTCCTCTAGCCTGACCCGACTTTCACTCACCTCCCGCCGGGAGGCGCCGCCCCTTTGGGGCTGGCGAAAAGAAGGCTTTAGGAGAGCTCGATATGACCGAAACTCGATTTCGATACCTCTTTCACATTGTCACGCTCGTCGTGTTTCTTGCAACGTCTACTGGCGTGGCCCGCGCGGCCGGTGCAGCCGGCGCGGTTCGCGGCGTTGTCACTGGCCCGGACGGCAAGCCCATGGGAGGCGTGCCGCTCGTCCTTCGAAACGACATCACTGGCTTCAGCGCGGACACCCGGACGGACAAGGACGGCCGGTTCCTGTTCTTCAACGTTCCCTTCAACCCGTACGAGCTCCACGTCGAAGTCCAGGGCTTCCAGACGCAGCACATCAAGCTCGACGTCCGAAGCACGGCGCCCGTGGATCTACCTGTCGCGCTCGCATTGCAGGCAGTCTCCGAGAAGGTCAGCGTCGAAGCGGAAGCGGCCGCTGCCGTTCTCGAGACGGACTCTTCGACGTCTCACATCGACATCGATAAGTCCTATATCGAGCACGCGCCCGCGGCGAACCCGTCCCGCGGGATGGAAGCGCTGATCGTGCAGACGCCTGGTTTCGCCCAGGATGAGAACGGCCGCTATCACTTTCAGGGAGCTCACAGCGAGCAGAGCTACGTCGTGGACGGCCAGCCGATCTCGGATCAGATCGGTATCACCTTCTCCAACTCCATCGATCCCCGGATTCTTCAGTCCGCGGAGGTGATCTACGGCAACGTTCCCGCCGAGTACGGCGAGAAGATCGCGGCCGTCATCAACCTGACGACGAAATCCGGCCTCGGGTCCGGTGCCTTCAAGGGGGACGCTCGCGTGGGCGCCGCCCGCTTCAACACCTACGACGCGGGAGTGTCGGGAGGGGGAGGATCGGCGCGGTTCGGCTATTTCGGGTCCATCGACGGATCGAAGTCCGACCGCTTTCTCGATCCGCCGAACTTCGACAACCTGCAAAACCACGGCGACACGGAGCGCGTCTTTCTCCGTCTGGATCTGGCGACCGAGGGCTCGACGAACGCCTTTCGCGTCTCGGGGCTCGTCGGCAGGACCAGGCGGGGCGTGCCGAATACTTTTTCGCAGCAGGCCGCCGATACGGACAACCAGGTCGAGACGAACGACTGGAACGCGAGCCTGGGATGGCAAAGCATTCTCTCGCCGACGGCCGTCCTCGATACGACCGTTTTCGCGCGCAACAACCGTTACACCTACTACGGCTCGCCCAACGATCCGTCGCTCATCACGAACTCGAAACGTTCTCTGGATAATTACGGCGTCCAACCGGTCCTGACGATCCAGGCCGGCGCCGCGAACGAGATCAAGGCCGGGGCGGTCTTGAAACTCTACCCGATCAAGGAGCGATTCTCATTTGGCATCACCGACCAAAACCTGAACGATCCAACGTCCGACGGGTACAACCCGAACCTCGCTCCGTACGACTTGACCCGCGGGGGTTCCTCTTTCCTTTTCGAAGGCTCTCGAACGATCACCTATGCCGCGGGCTTCGTCGAGGACACGCTTCGGCTTTCACACCTGACCGCCCAGGTTGGCCTCCGCTACGACCACGCCAACTTTCCCTTGAGCGAGTCGCAGCTCGAGCCCAGAGTGGGTCTCGCCTACTACTTGCCGTCGACGAAGACCGTGTTTCGAGTCTCGTACAACCGGATCCTGATAACGCCCGAATACGAAAACGTCCTGTTCTCTTCCTCAGCACTGGCGAGCTCGCTCGCGCCGCCGGCGGTCCAGGCGTCGCGGGCGTTGGGAGAAGGTCTCATCCTGCCCCCTGCGGCGCGACAGAACGTTTACGACGTCGGGGTCCAGCAAGCCGTGGGATCCAGGCTTCGGCTCGACGTTGATTTCTGGGAGAGGCGAGTCCGATTCGTTGCGGATCAGGCTCAATTCGAGAATACGGGAATCGTTTTTCCTGTGGCTTTCGACCATGGACGCCTCCACGGTTGGAACGTGCGGCTGGATCTGGCGCCCATTGGAGGTGTCACCGGATACGCCTCGGTCGGCCATGTTCGCGCCGTTTACAACCCTCCGCTGGCAGGCGGCCTGTTCCTGGACACCGGTGCCCTCGACGCGGTCACGGGTGGACCGTTTGTGATCGATCACGATCAGAATCTTCAGGTTCAAGGCGGCCTCACCTACGCCTTCGGCAAGTCTGGAGTCTGGGTCGCGGCGAACGGCCGGTACGACTCCGGGCTCGTCACGGGCGCGGATGAAACTCTCGTGGACGATCCCGACAATTCCTTCGCGCTCCCTTACATCCGGTTTGGCAACGGCACCGACCTCGATCCGAATCGCGTCGCGCCCCGCACGGTTTGGAACTTCTCCGTGGGCGCGGACCTCGCCCGCTTCGGAGTACCAGTCGGTGTTCAGCTCGACGTACTCAACGCCTTCGACAAGAAGGGCGTCTACAACGTTCTTTCCACCTTCGGGGGCACCCACGTCATTCCACCGCGGACCCTCGCCGGGAGGATTCGCTACACGTTCTGATCTTCCGGCGAGGGTCCAACCCCTTCGCCGCCGAAGAGTGTCCATCGGTTCGGGCAGCAGGAACCCGGAGGCGAACGACGCGTGATCGCCGAGGGCGGGATCCCGAGGATTCCGATTGCGGAGAACGTCGTCGGGGAGGATGGCTCTTCGAGGACGGTTGAAGCACCTGCCGGAATGACCGCTAAAATGCCCTCCGTCGCGGGAGGCCGAATGACAATCGAGATCTCGGTGATCAACCGTTCCACGCTTGTCGACTACCTAGTGTCCCGTAACTGAAGTCTCAAGCGCGTGGCGGATGCTTCGGCGGATTTGCGGGGCGGTCTTGGTCCAGACGAAGGGTTTAGGGTCTTGGTTCCAGGTCTGGGTGTACAGCAGGATGGCTCGCTCGAGGTCGTCGTCACATGCCGGCGCTGGACGGGCCGTCGCGCCGCGCGCAGCGGAAGGCGCTGGGAAACGCTGGCCGCTCTGGGGGGAGGGCCGGGTCCGGAAAGCCCCCGAAGCGTTTCCTTGACCCTCGCACGGTTTGCCAGGGCATCCCTACGGGCCTGGCCCCCGCGCCCATCAACCGCGTCGTATTGAACGCGGAGGCTCATCCCGCCGTTTCGTGGCATCCTCCCGCTGGGAGGCGTTCGTCGCGACAGAGATGAACATGGCGGAGAGGTACCGGCGCTGGTTCGAGTACGAGAAGGACAGCCACGCGAAGGTGCTGGCGGCCTTTGAGTTGGCTGCCGCAAGCGCGCGCAAGACGGAAGCGTTCCGAAAGGCCGTGGAGCTGGCGGGGCACATCGTCGCTGCGCGGCGACTCTGGCTCTTCCGGCTTGGTGCGGCGAAGGACGCGCCGTCGGGGTTCTTTCCGCGCGGCCTGACCCTGTCCGAGCTCGCGCGGCGTGTGGGAACGATGCACGCGGAGTGGTCGGACTACCTCGCCGGGATCAGCAAGGAAGAGATCGCGAGCTCCTTCGAGTACCGCAGCACCGAGGGAGTCCGGTACCGCAACACGGTCGAGGACATCCTGACCCAGCTCCACGGGCACTCCCTGTACCACCGCGGCCAGATCGCGATGCTGCTGCGGTCCGCGGGGGTTGAGCCTCCTGCGACGGACTTCGTCTTCTGGGCGCGGGAGGCGATCGGACAGGCACACGGCGTGCATCGCCGTGCCGTGCGCAGAGTGAAGAAACCCGGCAGGAGAAGGATGCTCTCATGACCGTCATTCGGAACGTCTTTCAGTTGAAGTTCGGGAAAGCGCGCGAGGCGCTCGGCGTCTGGACGAAGCCTTCCAGCACGCGCTGACGG
>Ga0209009_1000042_pt1 | contig 58101 bp, 55 predicted proteins | sample BlaSpr_A8_OM3_M2_FD_187979 | JGI IMG/M metagenome (GOLD analysis project Ga0209009, IMG submission 187979) | Forest soil microbial communities from Thunder Bay, Ontario, Canada - Black Spruce, Ontario site 2_A8_OM3_M2 (SPAdes) (version 2) | ecosystem: Environmental > Terrestrial > Soil > Boreal... | reverse complement strand
TCGGCGAAATGGCAAGCGCGGCACCGAGAAAGAAATGGGTCGCGGATGTAAACCGCTTGGTCAGCGAATAGAGAAAAATTATCCCAAGCGCGACGGGTGAAAGCGCAAATGTGAGGCGGTTGATCGCTGCGGCCGCGACCAGGAACGCGATCGAGCTGACCGCCAGCAACAGAAACACAGCTGGCTTCGGCAAAAGCAGATGCCGCGAAGCCGTGCGCGGGTTGCGCTGATCCAGAGACCAATCCACCCAACGATTGAAAAGCATGGCGGCGGTCCGGGCGCAGACCATACAGACAAGCACCAAAACCAGGACCCGCAGCGACGGCATTCCGTTCGCGGCAACAACGAGCGCGCCTAAGGCGAAGGGCAGGGCGAAAATTGTGTGCGAAAAGCGAATCAGCCGCAGAAAGCGCTCAACCGCGCTAGTCGATTGTGGTTCAATTTGAAGCGGCCGGTCCTGCGAAGTCATCGTGATTACGAAGGATCGACGTCAAAAAGCTGGCGCAACCGAGTGCTCGCGCCCGAAATAATTGGAATGCCATGAGCGAAAAGAATTCTCTCCACTGACAAAGAAAGAAGCTTATGCAGCGAACGACGCATCTTTTTCTGGTCCAAGCAATATTACTTAGGCAGAAAAGTAAAACCGTAGGGTTCGAGATTAATCAAGGCATCGCCCACAATCAGCGTCCCCTTATTCAACGGATCGTAGAGCGCAATCTCGCCGGCGACGGCACCCTCAATCTCGATGACATCCAACCCACCCTTCGATGCGATTGCAAAAAGGTCATCGAACCGCGCCGGCTTGATCGCCGCCAAAGTCTCGCGATGAGCCAGAACGAGAAACGGTCGGAATAATCGAACGCCGCACGCTGGTGATTAGTGTTGGTCACAATAACAGCAGCGAGTTGGCCAGTCTGAGTGACCCCGGCAAGGTCCGCTTCGGCTAGCGGAATCGGATCGACAACGCAAAGGCCGCCGGCCGTGGCGACTGCCGAGGAAAACAACTCGGTCTTAACCGACGGATCGTAGGCGTGCCAGACCCAAAGACCTGGGCGGAGTTGGGCAAGTTCAGCAGTGGGAATTGAAGGCACGGCGGAGGTAAAGTGGCTGGTGGACGCGGGTTGAGCAAGCGGTGGCATCCTAGCTGCTCTACTGATTATAGTATCTATAACGCATGATCACCTTCGCCTACCAAGCCAGAGACTGCTCCGGCCGGATCGTCTCCGGTATTCAAGACGCCCTTAACGAAGACAACGCCGTCACCAGTCTGATGAGTCGCGGCCTGATGGTATTGTCGCTCACAGAAAAAGCCGTCGCCAGCAAGACCAAAAAGAAGGTCTGGACTGTCAAAGAGACCGATCTTGTTCTCTTTACCCGTCAGCTCGCGACCATGATCGAGGCCGGCATTTCGCTGGTCCAGGGTCTGACCGCCCTCTACGATCAGTGCGATCCCAAGCGGCAGAAGAACCTGCGTTACGTTGTGAGCGACGTAACTACTCGCGTGCAGGGTGGTGAGACATTTAATGAAGCGATCGCCAAGCATCCGCGCGTCTTCAATCGTCTTTACGTCAGCATGGTTAAAGCGGGCGAAGCCGGCGGTCTCCTTGCCGAGATCTTGGATCGTCTCGCCGGATTTCTCGAAGCGAGCGCCCGTTTACGCAAGAAGGTGAAATCGGCCATGACCTATCCGGTCATCGTCGTTTGCATCGCCTTTGCCATCACTACCTTTTTGATTGTCCGCGTCGTCCCGATTTTCGGGGAAATCTTCAAGGACTTTGGCGCGAAACTCCCGGCACCCACCCAGTTTCTAATCGACGTCAGCGATTTTGTTCGCGGTGAATGGTATTTCCTGCTCGTCGGGATCGCCTCGATCATCTTTGGCGTTCGTACGTTTGTCAGGTCCACGCGTGGCAAGCAGCTCTGGGACAAGTGGAAATTGAAGCTGCCAGTCTTCGGTCCGCTCATCCATAAGATTGCGATGTCGCGGTTCGCTCGCACTTTCGCTCAGCTGATTCGCAGCGGCGTGCCAATTTTGGAGGTCATCGACATCGTCGGCGGCTCCGCTGGCAATTACGTCATCGAGACAGGCATCAAGTCCGTAGGCGACGACGTGGAAAAAGGAGACAACCTCTCGGTCGCAATGTCCAAGAAATCCATTTTCCCGCCAATGCTTCTGCGCATGGTCGCCGCGGGTGAGGCCACCGGTAAGATCGACAACATGCTTGAGAAAATGGCCGACTTCTGGGACGAAGAGATCGAAGCGATGCTCGACGCCCTGACCTCGTTAATCGAGCCGATGCTGATCGTTTTCCTGGGTGTGATCGTCGGCGGCATCGTAATCGCGATGTTCCTGCCGATCTTCAAACTCAACGAAGTGGTTTCACAAAACTCATCTGCACATTGATTTCCCAAGACAAGAGCTAGGAGAAGCTCGTAGGCAGGGAGGGGGTAGGTCGAAAGGCCTGCCCCTTTCTCCTTTAAAACGTGATTTTCCTCTTCCTCCCCTCTTAATCCTAATTGATGTAAAGACAGCCGTGCCGGCTGCGAATTCCTGGTTTTGCGGCGGCCACGGCCGCTTCCATATCTAACTAAGAGGGAGATAAATCGGCACGCGCAGCCGCCGGCTTACGGATGATCGACAAAGACCGGCGCAGTCGAAATGTCTTTCGCGTCGAACGAAAAGCCATGAGTGTTGCTGCGGAGCGACTTTAAGACGGTGGCCACATTTTGGGCAGTGGCGGCGGAATAGAACCGCACCAAGCCGACCGTCGTCCGCGTGCCGAATACGGTGATCATGATCGTTTCATCGTCGACCGAATTCATGAACATGTGATTGCCATTGCCCTGGTGATATAGAGCGTTGAACTCAATCTCACCGATGCGCCGGGCCAGCTCGCGGGTCGCCGCGAACGAACCGGCGGCCAATGCGGCGATCACGGTTACATCCACCATATCCATGTCGCCGCATTGCGAAATTACATTGCCGCCGCGATCGATCACGACCGTCAGCTCGGCCTCGGTCTTTTTCAGAAAATCGCCAAGGACACCGTCCAGAGTCGCTACATCTTCGATCGTTAAAACGGGAATCGCGTTCACGCGGGAAGTTTTTGCGTTGATTGGGGCGGCTCCAGGGGAATGGCGACCGGCAGCGGCGCGCCTTGTGGCGCTTCGCTTTGCTTGCTAAACTTGTGGAGCAAAATCTGCGAGACGGCGTTGAGCGTCGCGAAAACGTTCTGGCCGGTGCTGGAAATGACCTCAAAGCTTTGCAGCCGCCTCTTCCGGTTGTTCAACACGTATTCCATGTAATTGACCGGAGCGATGTTCGGAAGATCCCGTTTGTTGTACTCGAGTACGCAGGGCGTGTCTTCAATGTTCATGTTCTGGAGCACCAGATTGTCGCAGAGGTTTTTCCAACTCTCGACGTTCTCCTCCATTTTTTCCCATTGCGAATCGGCCACGAACACGATCCCGTCCGCGCTTCGCAACACCAGCTGACGGGTTGCGTTGTAAATAACCTGACCGGGAACAGTGTAGAGCTGAAACTTCGTTACGAAACCTTTAATCACCACGGCGTTGAGCGGCAGGAAATCGAAGAACAGCGTGCGTTCGGTCGCAGTCGCAAGGGAGACGAGATCGCCACGGTTCAGCGGGTTAATCCGCTGATGAATGTAATTGAGATTCGTTGTTTTCCCGCACAAAGCCGGACCGTAATAAACGATTTTGAACTGAATCTCGCGGCTGGCGTAATTAATGATCGACATTCGGCGTCTCCGGTTGTGAGTAAGTCCGTGAAAGTTTTTCAACGAGCTCGGCCAGGCGAGTGCGAATTTCGGGCGCGAGCGGGCTATCATGGAGCGCGGTCAGACAGACATTGCCGCGCGCGAAAAAGCTGACGGCGGAATTCTTCGCATACAACGTCATCGCCACCAGTTGACCGAGCTTCGTTTCGCCTACGTGTTGAGTAATTCGCTCCAGTATCGAAGGCGCCATCGCGGCCAAGCCGTCGGCCTCGACTTGCTCGGGCAGCTCTCCGGCCAGACTTAGCCCATCCGAAAAGGTGACCGCGCATGCTTTCACTCCCGCCAAAGCGTTCGCTTGAGCAACGATCTCTTTTGGATCGATCTTTTCCGGCGCCGGCTTGATCACGACCGGCTCAGCCGAAGCCGCCGGGGTGATTGGTTGCTTCGCCGGCTTCCTGAAAACTTTCTCATCCGCTTCGGTTTTTGGCGCAAAGCGGCGCGCGTCTTCCTGTGCCTTAAGGAAGAATGGCGTTTCGAAGTCCTTGTCGAGGGCGAGGGCTACCTGGTCGTCGCGAAGTTTCAGCACCGTTGCCGGCAGGTTCTTCAGCACTTCTTCGAGCGGCAGCCCCACCGGTGTCCTGGCTACGTCGATATGAAACAGACCGCGATGCGCCTCCGGCAACGCGGCTTGGAAAATATCCGGAGCGATTGAAACGCGCCCGCTCGCCAGTTGCGGCTCAACCACCGCCAACCGCAATGTGACACGCGCGTCATCTGGAATTGTCGCGACGTCTCCTGTCAGTTGGAAGGCCGGCAAATTCTGGAGCACGGCTTTCAACGAAAACGAAATTGTTGGCGCGTCTGGAGCCGGCTCGGAGACGACATCGAATTTCGATATCGCTGGCGCTGGAATCGTTTTTGCCGGCGGTGTTACACTTTTTTCGACTGATGCTTTTGGCGCCGGGATGACCGCCTGTTCGGCCGGAGCTTTTAATGGAGCGACAGGGACCACGGGCTTTTCGACCTTGGTTCCTGCTGTCAGCGTTGCTGCGACGGGTTTCTCAGCTGTCGTTTGCAATCGCAGCATGAAAGGTTCTTCGGCCGGCCCTTTTGTTGTTGCTGGCGGCTTGGCCGGCTCGTTTGCTGGCGACTTTGCGGATGGCGCCGGCATGGCTGGTTTTTCTTCCGGTTCTTTTGTCACCGGTTTTTCCCGCGGCAGCTCAAACGCAATTTTTGCGAGCTCGGGAGTGAACGGTAAGGGAGTTGGAACGGGCGGCCCGCTAGAGGCTGGAACTCTCTCGGATGCGGACGCACCCGTTCCATTCGGCGAAAGTTCAAAAGGAATTTCTGTCTCGCTTGCACTGGGCTCCGGAGTTTCGCTCTTTGGCTTAAGCTCCGGCGAATGCAGCGAAATCACTCGCGGGCCGGACGGCGTAGATTTTGTGGGAATTGTTGGCGACGCCGGCGTAGCGTCCGGCTCGGCATCGGCAATCGATTTCGCGCTCGCATGTTTCACCGGGACGCCCGGCGCCGTTGAGGTCTCAATTGGATGGATCTTGGTCCCGAAGCGCTCGGAATCTTCGATCGTCGCCGTTAGGATCGGCGTATCAACGTGAGGGACCGCCGGATCGCGCACCTGGTCCGCGCGAACATGCACGTTTTGAAATTGTTCGAGCACTTTCTGGTAAGGCAGCTCGACCCGCGTGTCGTCGTCCGGCCGCACGCTGCGCAGAAAAATCTCAGGCACCTGCTGATAGAGACTCGGAAGTGAAATTGTCGGATGTTTGTCCGGCATTCCTTTTTCGAGTTCGGATGCCTTCAGCAAAACGACGACGTTCGTGTCGAGGATTTCGACCGGCTTGATGAATCCGGCCGGCACGACATCGATCAAGTCCGCAACGCGCAACGAGATCGTGCGCTCCACCTTCGGCTCCAATGCGCGCGCTAATGCGGGCGGTAGTTGCGAAGGACGCGGTTTTGTCGCCGACGAAGTGGTTATTTTGCGCGTGCCGAGTTCGAGTGGCATGCTGCTGCGCGGAGTAGTGACCGTTGCTGCGGCGGACAGAAATGGATCCGGCGCTGAGAAAGAGCGCGTCGCATTCGGCATCACGGTTTTGCTTAAGCGCTCGGCCTCCGGTTTTTTTGGACGAATAACGCGAGGAGCCGGTCGAGTTGGACCTTCGGCCACCGTGGTGCTGTTGCTTCCGAACCGTCCGGTCAACTTCTTGAAAAGATCGAGAAACGGAATTGTCATCGCTTCAGTCCTCCGCCGTTACTGCCCACACTTCTTCGAGCGTGGTTAAGCCCTCGAGCGCCTTTTCGATTCCAACCAGGCGCAAAGTCTTCATTCCTTCGGTGACCGCCTGATTCTTGATCACCGCAGCTGACGCGCGCTTGATGATGAGACGCCGAACCGCTTCGCTTATCGGAAGCGCTTCGATTACCGCTGCGCGTCCGGCATAGCCACGGCCTTTGCAGCGATCGCAGCCGGTTCCGTGATAAAAAACCGCTTCCTTGTTTTCAGCGAGCCCGAGTTTTTCGACAATCTCCGGCTCGGGGACGAATTGCTCTTTGCAGTTCGAGCAGATCCGGCGCACGAGTCGTTGCGCGCAGGTCATCAGGATCGAGCTCGAAATCAAAAATGGCTCGATTCCCATGTCGTCCAGACGTGTGATCGCGCCCGCGGCGTCGTTCGTGTGCAGCGTGCTTAGCACCTGGTGCCCGGTCAACGCTGCTTTCACGGCGATGTCGGCGGTTTCGTTATCGCGAATCTCCCCGACCATCACGATGTCCGGGTCCTGGCGTAGGATTGAGCGCAGGGCGGATGCGAAATCGAGACCGATATCCGCCCGCACCGCGACTTGGTTGATTCCGGACAGCTCGTACTCGATCGGGTCTTCGACCGTGACGATGTTGTATTGGGGGCTGTTCAACTCGTGCAGCACCGAGTACAGAGTGGTGGTTTTACCGGAACCGGTAGGGCCTGTGACCAAAATCATTCCGTGCGGCGCGTCGATCGCTTTCTTGAATTTCGACAGCGTGTCTGCGTCCATCCCCATTTGGTCGATGCTGCCGCTGAGCGACGCTTTATCGAGAATACGAATGACGATTTTTTCGCCATGCGCTGTCGGCAAAATCGAAATACGCAGGTCGATCTCTTTGCCAAGCACGCGAATCCGGAACCGGCCGTCCTGGGGAATGCGCCGCTCCGCAATGTTGAGGCCGGCCAAAATCTTGATGCGCGACGTGATTGCGAGCTGCAACGCTTTCGGCGGGGATTCCGCCGGAATCAATTCGCCGTCAATTCGATAACGGAGCTTCAGCGTGTTTTGAAACGGCTCGATGTGAATGTCCGACGCCTTTTCCTTGACCGCCTGCGCGAGAATCAGATTGACGATCTTGATGACCGGCGCGTCTTCGCTGTCGTGCGCCAACCGGTCGAGATCGATCTCTTCGCGTTTCGCACTCTGGACTTCGACCGAATCGGCGCTTTGGGCGGCTTCTTCCGAAACCTGGCGCAGCACCTGGCTCATGTTGCCCGCGCCATGCACCCCGGCCAGCGTGTCGAGCACCGAGCGCTCGGTCGCGATCATCGGCACGATCTCGAGCTGGACACGCCGCTTCAGGTCATCGACCGCTAGCACGTTAGTCGGGTCGGCCATTGCCACGAAAAGTTTTCCGTCCAGGCGCGCGATCGGCACCAGCTTGTTGGCCTTGGCCATTTCCCGCGGCACGATCGACATTACCTCTTCCGGCACGCGCAACCGCGCGAGGTTCACCGGCGGCGTGTTCAGACAACGTCCGATGCTGAACACCATATCCTGCTCGGTCACGAACTGGCGGTCAGTTAAAATTTTCAGCAATCGTCCGCCCTCGGACTTTTGAATGCCGATCGCTTCCTCGAGCTGGTTCGGAAGGAGCAAGCCCTCCTCGATCAACACGTCTGCGATCCGTTCGCCAAAAGATTTACTTCTCATGGATCGCTAGGAATTGAGCCGGTAGATCGAGCGCAACGTCTGCGCGATCGACGATGGTCGGGCCAGATACCACGACACGGTGTAATCGACAGATTGCTGCACCGCGTCGCGTCCGGCAGAATCAAACGGGTTGCAGCACGCTACCATTATGGTGCGGCTGACGAGATCGAACGGAACGAACAAACGCCCGAGCGTGAGATATTCCGGCAACATCGGCGCGATTTGCCGGTCGGTGTCGTAATATTCCAGCGGAACGAACGCGAACTTGGTGCGGTCGATCAACGCCGAAAGGACCGCTTCCAGCTGCTGCGGTTTATCCCGGGTTAACTCTTCCAACATCGACGCTGCCATCGCCTGCCCGTGCAGGTCCTTATTTGCTTCCTTCGTCGTTTCGAGCGCGCTGTTCACCTGTTCTTCGCTGAACAGCTGTTGCACGATCAAAAATTTCGCAAGATGATCGTCCCCGCGTTCCTGCAGGTTCGCGATACGCCCCAAATTCTTTCCGCGCCCAGGGTCGACATCGATCAACGAGCCTTCAACATTCGGCGAAACCAACGAACCGTCTGCTTTGGTGAAGGGACCGTTCACCAGATTGCCCGTGGTCTTTGATTTCTCGACAATCGCCTGGCCGGAGGCCTGTAGACGTTGTTCGATTTCCCCCAGCATCGCGAGGATTTCCGGTGAATTAGGTTGGCGAGTCAGGATCACTTCACATTCGTGGAGTGCAGGCGTGTACGATCCGGCGTTGAAATAAGCTTCGGCCAACTTGCGCGAGGCCTTGAGCGCGTCGTCGTGACGGCCAATTTTGGTGTATGCTTCCTTGAGGATCTCGAGCGATTGATAATCCTCCGGCTGTGTTTGAGTGATTGCCTCAAACATCTCAATCGTTTGGAGGATTTGGTCATGCTCCTCGACAGAAAGGGCGTGTTCCAGCACGCCAGACTCTAAAAGCTAGAAGCATGCCCCTACCCTGCGCGGATCGGCATTTTCCCTCTTAAAATTGCGAAATTCTCAACTCTGATAAACCGCTGAGTCTTGATGGTTTAGGGTCTCGGATCCCCGGCTTCCGGCTCCGATCTTCTAGCAACAATCGATCTTCATCCTCCTACGTTCTTACTTTCCTAGAGCTCTATGCATCCCTCCGCGGTAAGAAAATTAGGCGCGACCCCACTTTCGGCTTCCACATCTTGAGATCTTTTTCGTAGAACTTCTCCGTGCTTCCCCCCTGCACGCGTTCTGGTCGCTCGTCACAAGTCGTCCGCCACTGGGCTTTCACGTTTCAGCCCGCCCATCGCTCTTTTTTCAGCGCTTCAGTGTTTCCGCGTTTCAGTGTTTCGCTGCGTAAACGCGACGGGTTCACACTGCTCGAGCTGCTCGTCGTCATGGGCATCATGGCCCTGGTGATGGTGTTGGTTGTGCCTGCCTTTACGGGGATCAAACTCGGTAACGACATCACAACCGCAGCGTACACGATTGCGGGCGCGCTCGAGCAAGGCCGTAACTACGCCATGGGAAACAACACGTATGTGTGGGTCGGCTTCTACGAAGAAGACACGACCGCCCTGATGCCAACGACTGCAACGCCGCCATATTCCGGCAAAGGGCGCGTGTTGATCGCGACAGTTTTTTCGACCGATGGAACCAAGATCTACGAAGATTCCGATCCCATTGCTCCACTTCCGCCGACGCGAATCAAGCAACTAGGCGGGCTTCTGAAATTCGAGGGGATTCACATTACGGATATTGGGACACCCCCGTCGCCCCGGCCTGCAGGCGCATCGTCCGATAGTGTCGATGGTCGGCCAGATTGGCCTTACACGTACGCTGCTGGGATCGGCGCTGACCATTTTAATCGAATTAGCAGCGACAGCGCAGATACAACACGCTTCGCCTTTACCGTCCAAAACTACACGTTTTCAAAAACCGTACGGTTCAATTCGTTGGGCGAAGCGAACATCAACAGCACTTACACCCTTAAGAACGCAGCAGAACTCGGTCTTAAACCGACTCACGGAACCGCAGTCGACAACAACAGCCGCAATCTCGTAGCAATCCAATTCGGCGGGGTTGGAGGAAACTTCAAGATTTATCGTCGGTGAAAACGCAAAAGCCACGAGCGGCGTTTTCGCTTGTTGAACTGACCCTGGCGCTGGGCGTCGCAGCGGTCTCTATGCTCGTGATTTTTAGTCTGCTCCCGATTGGGCTTCAAACAAATCAGCGGTCGATCGAACAAACGGCTTCAGTCGACATTCTCTCCGCTGTCGCGGCAGACTTGCGGGCAACTCCAGCGACAACTCCGCGCGGAAACCCCGCGACTTCGACTCAGTTTGGAATCAGCATTCCAGCCGCAGGCAGCACAGGCACAACAACTCTATTTTTCAATGGCGCAGGGCAATTCGCGAGTTCTCAGCAATCGGATTCGCGATACCGAGCGACAATAACATTCGTGTCGAGCGGCGGCGGTCCAAAAACCGCAATCTTCGCTGATTTGCAAATCACTTGGCCCGCGGGTGCCGCGATTACGAGAGCACAGGGATCCGCAGAAATGTTCGCAGCGTTCAACCGCAACTAACCTATGCGTAGGTCTGGCGATGCTTTCACAATCGTTGAGTTGGTCGTATCCGCCGTCGTACTTGTGATTCTGGTATTACTGATTGGCCGAATGTTTAGCAGCGCCTCCGCAGTTACGACGTCCGGCAACAAACGAATGGATGCAGAGGCTCAACTCAGACCCTTGTTTGAACGATTGGCCGTTGACTTTTCACAGATGCTCAAGAGGTCAGACGTCGATTATTACCTGAAATCGCCCGCGATTACGCAAACCGGCAACGATCAGGTGGCATTTTACAGCACGGTCGCGGGATACTATCCGTCAAGCGGCTCACAAAGCCCGATTTCAGTTGTGGGCTATCGAATCAACTCAAGTTCCGGATCGACCAGCTTCAACAAATTCGAACGCATGTCGAAGGGACTGGTGTGGAACGGTGTTTCCTCAGGTGACACTCCGATCGTTTTTTTGCCGCTTACAATCAGCGCAACGTGGCCAGCAGCAACGAACGGAAATTCAGATCCTGATTACGAGTTGATCGCTCCGTACGTGTTTCGTTTTGAATATTATTATCTGCTCAAGAACGGCAATCTTTCGGATACGCCCTGGGACTCGTCAGCCGGACATACGAGCGTAAGCGGATTGCAAGACGTCGCAGCGATTTCTGCCTGCGTCGCCACAATGGATCCGAAAAGCCGAGTATTAATTTCCGATTCGCAATTAACTATTCTGATTGGCCGCCTACCGGATTTCTCACCATCGATGGCACCTGGCGGTTTGCTGAGCCTATGGCACACCGCGCTTGATGGAACGACGGACATGCCCCGACCAGCAGTTGCCGCCGTTCGCGTCTACGAACGCTATTTCTATCTGGTGCCCAAATGATCTACCGACTTTTGCGACCGTCTACTCGAACCCGGGAAAATGCAGTCGCGCTTCTGATCGTTCTCGCATTTCTCCTATTGCTTGCCGGAATTACGGTCGCCTACCTTTCTCGTACCGGAACCGATCGTCAGGTTGCGCATACAAGTTTCAACGACGCAAAATCGGATCAGCTAGCTCGAAGCGCACTCGACATCGTCGTCGCCGACTTCAAACAGGAGATGGCGACCGCCGGAATGCCTCCCGTTAACGCGAACATTGGTCCGCAACGCAGTCCGAAGCCGGCCTCAGGCTCGACGCCGATTATTCCCAACTTGATTCGCCGCAGCGTACGGTCTGATAGTATTTTAGCGCCTGGAATTCCGAGTCGTGCGTCAGCGGTAAACTCGACAGCAGATCCGTCGCTAAACGGTCGAACCGTGTCGTTGAGCCGATGGAACAGTCATTACTTGATTCCAAAATCAAACACGGGCGACACTACATCCAGTCCCATCACGTCTGGCTTTTCTGGGCCAAACTACTGGGCTCCTGATTGGGTAATGGTAACTCGAAATGGTCCGACTAGTTTCAACAATTGGAACTCGAGTTTGTCAGATGCGAGCATCTCAAATACGCGCTTTGCCATCGGGCGGTACGCCTATGCAGTCTACGATGAAGGCGGCTTATGCGACGCGAATTTGGTGGGGCTGCCTTCTCCGGCACCGTCCGTAACCGAGCTCGGTCGAAAAGGTAGCGTGGCACTCGCAGATCTCACTGGAATGAAGACTACATCCGGTGGCTCTACGCCCAATCCCACAACAGTTAGCAGAATCGTGGCCTGGCGTAACTACGCGACGCTTCAAAGTTCCGGTACGTTTCCGACCTTATCACTAACGCCCAACGGCTCGAACTTCCTAAACTATTTTTTGGATACGGCTCGCGACTTTAGGTCCGTTGGCGAATACGGTTTACAACGGCCGAACCGACCAGAGCTTCGCTAATCGCAAAGAACTCATTGAGCTTTTCCGCAGCAGCATTTCAGGCAGCGTCAATATGCTGCAATTCTTGGGAACGTTTTCGCGTGAGATTAATGCACCGACTTGGACCGCGGGGACAGCTTCTCTCACCCAAAGATTTGCGCTCGGAAATTTAGCGCTGGTGAAACCCAATCCCGCTGCGGTTTCAGTGTCTGATATCCAAAAATATTTTGGGCTAAAATGGAAAACTGGAACTCCGGGTAGCGCCGGAACTCCGCCAACGCCCGCCGTTCCAGGACATTGGCAATATGTTGGCTCCTCGGTATCCACGCCGATAGACCGCATTCCCTCGTTCACAAACAACGCGGAATTCTTTCAGCTTCTAAATTACGCGATCAATCGCACTAACTCCGACGACTCGACCCATATTTACACGTCCCTATCAATCGGAGCCGCGATCATCGATCAATATGACGACGATGCCGCTGCGGATCCGACAACCGGAACGACGACAACAATGATAGAATACAGTGGAGGCTGGGCCCTCGGACGGGAAAATAATGACCCAGCGAGGCCAAGCCCGTCGCCTTCGCCCGTTCCATCTCCGTTTCCTCCACCGGCGGGAATGTTACCAGCTCCGCCGCCCGCGATTCCGACCTACGTGATGCTCAATCGACCGTTCCGAAACGTCGGAGAATTGGGTTATGCATTTCGCGCTTCGGCGGCGGCCACACCAACGCCCTCGCCTAATCCGAAAACTATCGATTTCTCTACTGCAGGCAGTCCAGACGCTCCTCTACTCGATCTTTTTACATACAACACCGCGCCGGTTCGCGCAGGACCCGTGAACCTAAACACACAGAATCCAGCCGTCATTGCGGCGCTTCTTAAGAGCACTATCACGGCAGAACCTTCCGCTTCGCCGATGGGCTTGGCCGCGTCGAACAACGCCGCTGCCAGTCCAACTCCGAATGCCAACATTGGAATAATCTCAAATACGAGTGGCGGCTCTGAAGGTACGCTCACCAAGCCCGCGCTGGGCCGGCAAGATATCCCCCGCCTGGTTGCTGCGGCTGGAAACTTCATCAGTAGCGCTAGCGAGGAACAGAAGGAAACCATCGCTCGCGCGCTTGGGGAAGTTACACAAACGCGAACCTGGGGACTGATGATCGATGTGATCGCGCAATCCGGGAGGTATCCGCCAACGGCGGGCACGCTTGCGGATTTCGTCGTTGAAGGTGAGAAGCGTTATTGGCTACACGTCGCAATTGATCGATTTACCGGCGAAGTAATTGATCAACAGCTCGAAGAAGTTTTCGAATAGAGAAATTTTATCTTCGAGTCCTGGCGTCGATGGCGGCGGCGGTGACGCCGTCAGGCGCAGAGGTGACGACGACTGACATTCCCGTCGCGAGCCCGTCTAATCGGGACGATTGCCCGTTGACGGTGATCTTCGTCGCGGGCGTAACTTTGTATTCTTTCGCTGAGTGCGTCGCGTAAAGGCTGATCGCGATAGAAGTCAAATGCACCGCTGTGATGTGATCGCTCGTGTCAGGGACAGGAGTCGGTGAGTTCTTCTTCTTTCCCCCGAATGACTTCGACGGGAACAACAACGCAACTGCAAACAGCGCGGCGATGGCCGGGAGAAATTTCATGCCGCCGATTTTGAACCAGCCCTACTTGAATCAACAAGTCGAAAGTCGGACTGAGCCTTACCAGCAACATCTCGCTGCGAGATCAACCCGGACGCTGTCATCCGCGTAATCCGCGATAACCGATCAGACATTGTGCCCGGCGGGCGCTGTTTCAGCAGCTCTTAACTTCGCAATTGCGTCGCGCAACTCCGCGGCGCGCTCGTAAAGTTCTTTCGCCACCGCAGCTTCCATTTCGCACTCCATGATTTCGAGTTTGGTGCGCGGACGTTTGGCCGCGACTTCTTTCAGCCAGTCGTCCAGGAAATGGATCTCGGAACTTTTCGCGGCCAACTCCGGAAAGTTTGAGCGCTGGAAGAATTCCGCGATCATCTCCCGCCCGCGTTTGATCTCGCCGATCGCATCCTGGAATTTTCCCTGGCCGAGGAAAATGGACGCCTTGGCGCGAGTGTTCATCATCAGCACGTAGGGACGAAACTGCTGGAGCGTCCAGGAAAGCTCGTCGCGCTCAGTGTGGGCATCGACAAAATCGAAAAGATCGAGATTCCGTTGCGTGTCACGCACGACGCCGTGGAAATCGTTGATCTGAAACAAGCTCAGGTAGCGGTGGTAATATTGAATGCCTTCCTGCTGGAGCTCGGCGCATTGTTCCGGCGTGAGCTGGTAACTTTCGCTGCGGGCTTCAGCCCGCGTGGCCCGCAATTGATGATAGGTCAGCAGCGATTCGCAACCGTGTGGACGCATTCCGTCAGGCCGGCCGCTCAACTCCATCTGCAAAACGCCAAGGTCGATCCGTAGCTGCAACTTGTGCCGGCCATCGAGCCCAAGGATTTTGCGCACTTTAATGGCGCGGTTTTCGTGCGGCCAATCTTTGAGAATCGTGTTCAGGTCAAGGCTCATCCTTAAAAGATGATCGGACATTTGGTCTTCGATTGTCAATCGTGACGCGCACCGAGGCGAAGCCCCGTAAGGGGCGCGGAGCGAAGAGCACGCGCTGGGGCAGTGAATTTCTAGTTTTTAATTCGCAATTTTTAATACATCTTCCCCCGGTGGAGGAATCCATCGAGTCGTTCATCCGCTATCTGGCGGTTGAGCGCGGACTTTCCGATAATTACCAGCTTTCCACCCAGCGATCGTTGATCGATTTCGCGAGATGGTGCGCCGGCACGCGCAAAGTCGAAAGTTTCAAAGCGGTCAATCTCGCGATCATCAGCGAGTATTTGGCCGATAAGAAATGCGCCGGGCTTTCCGCCGCGTCGATCAAACTCATCGTCGTGGCGCTGAAGATTTTTTTTCGATTCCTCGCCGGAAAGGGCGCAATCGAGCGCGATCCGACCGAGGCTCTGAGTCTGCCGCGAATCGAGCGATATTTACCGGAAACGTTGAACGAGCTTGAGGTCGAGCAGTTGCTAAACGGCATCGACATGAAAGCTCAGCATGGCTTGCGCGACCGGGCAATGATCGAGCTGCTCTACGCGAGCGGATTGCGCATTTCCGAACTGGCCAACGCGCGTCTGGAAAATTTTCATCCCGAAGACGGCGTGATCCGCGTAATCGGCAAAGGCAACAAAACACGAATGGTGCCGGTGGGCCGAAAAGCATGCGAAGCACTGGCGGTTTATTTGTCGACGGAACGGCCGAAACTGGTGAAGCGCCGTACGGGAAACGAGATTTTCCTGTCCGAACGCGGAACGAAATTAACCACCACCCGGATCTGGCAGATCGTGAAGGAAAAAGCGCGCCACGCCGGATTGGATAAAAACATTTATCCACACCTGCTACGGCACAGCTTCGCGACGCATCTGCTCAGCAACGGTGCCGATCTTCGAATCATTCAGGAAATGCTTGGTCACGCCGACATTTCGACGACGCAGGTTTACACCCACGTCGATCAACAGCGGCTCAAATCGGTGCATCGTCAATTTCACCCCAGGGCGTAAGCCGATCAATACTGGACTCTGGAGGGACCGTTTGATCTAGCATCAAGCATCGAGTATCGAGCATCCCTCAACATGAAACGTCTTGGTTTATTAATCGCCCTTGCCGCAATCGCGGCGGGTGGAGTTGTATACACCGTCCGCCATGTCCAGGGCACGTCGAACGCGGCGGTCACGGCTCTTCTTCCGCGGAGCACGGTCGCGCTTGTTCATCTACCTGATTTTAATCGCAGCCGGGACGACTGGCATCAAACCGACATTTATAAGCTTTACGAAGAACCGGCAGTCCGTGAGTTCCTCAACCGGCCGCTCTCGAAAGTGCCTCAGCGCGACACCACATCGCAAACGGTGTCCGACCTCGAAAAACTCTCACCAAAAGACACCTTCCTGGCGGTCACTTCGATCGAGAACAATAATCCGCATTTTATCGGCGGTTTTCGATTTCGAGGAGAAGAATCTGACGTCGAAGTAATCGTCCACAAGTGGCTGTCGCATTTCATCCCCGTTGGCACCGATGTCGAACTCAATCAGTACCACCAGTACCATATCTACATACACGGCGCGGCACCGAACCAGATCGCAACGGTTTACGATGGGCAATGGTTTTTCGCTTCCAACGATCTCGCTGAATTGAAGACGGTGCTGGATCGCGCGGACGGGCGGGAAAAGAATCCTCAGACTACTCTCGCAAGCGACGAAACATTCCGCGCCGCTTTGGCGCACATGCCCGCAAGCTATGCGTTTCTATTCTACGTTCAGCCCAAAGGCATTTCCGAAAGGCTCACGTCACTCCGCAACGCAATCGGCGCGGCCGGGAATCAAACCACGGTTGTCGACCAAATCCGCAGCGTCTGTGGCGCGACGCGTTTCGATAGCGGCAAAATGCGCGACCTATTGTTCGTCGGCATGGCGCAGACCCACTCGGACCGACAGTTAACGCGTGCTTCGCTCGATCTCGGAACAGCCGAGACTTTTTTGTATATCGCGACACTGATTAATCCCGACAGGCTCGGCGGAATCAACCACGCCGCATTACCTGCTGGAACGTGGTTGCAGAAGGTTTTTGACGCGACTGCGCGCGCCGGCGTGACTGTGCACGACTGGAAGGCGGCGTTCGATCTGGAATTGGGATCGCTGGCCGACTGGCCCCAAAGTTCTCGCTGGCCGTCCATCATTGCGACTTTGCGGGTCAAAGATTTTGCACGCGCGAGCAAGCTCGTGGACGCGCTTACTCACGGGATCGACGAGGATGCGGTCTGGACCAAAACCGAGAAGAACGGCGTTGTTTATTTTTACATGCAAACCCGGGCAGCGTTGCTGGCGATCACGCCGACCCTGGCTCTGTCAAAGCAAACGCTGATTATCGGACTCGATTCGGTTTCGATTGAATCGGCGATAAATCGCAGCGCCCAAACTTCATCGTCATCCGGTCTTGCGAGTTCGCCAACGTACAAAACAGCCTCCCGCGCTGTGCCGGCGCCAACGGGAGCGTTTGTTTACGTCGACGCTGCAATGCTTTACTCGCGGATGGATGCCGCGTTGCGACCGATGCTGCTGATGAGCGTGGCGTTCATGCCGGCGATCTCCGATTATGTCGATGTAGGAAAGCTGCCGCCCTCGGAAATCGTCGCCAAACACCTGAGCCCGATCGTGTCCTCGCAGCGATATGAGGGTGACGGTTACGTCACCGAATCGGTGGGGCCAGTGACATTGAGTGAGGCCGCCGTCGGCATCGGATTACCGGCAATTCTTTGGGGCGAGACCCGGCAGCATTAAACCCCGAAACGGGCTGGTAAATTGTCGCCCAAGTGCGACATTTCGGCACTATTTACCCAGCATAGCCCGATGGTGTCTGGCTATGTTACGATTGTGCTGTTAGTTTGAGCAAATTGTGCTACCGTTCCGGCCCTATGGCTATTCTCAAGAAAAACGCATTTTCTCGTCGAGTTCCCGATCTGGTTACCGAAGAACTCGTGGCGGTGCTATCTCGTCGTGCCTCCTACGAGTTTAAGGAACTCTTTGATATTGTGCACGAGAATCTCCGCGCGCGAAACGCCGCTAGCGGAGGCGAGGAAATGCTCCGTCTGCGTGCTTACGAAAAACTGCAGAACTTGGTCGCACGCGGTGCGGTGAAGAAGAATGGCAAGAAATACAAGGGACTTCCCTCATCGTTGGCCAAAGCAATTGCTCCGCAGAACGGACACATTCCGAGCAATCGACTGGCCGCGGTAAAATAACCGGGTCGTTCGGCCCTAACTATTCGAGGCCGCTAATGATTCGCGAATATCTGCCGGTGCTCCTGCAGATCATCGTGGCCATCGGTTTCGCCGTGTCGGCGTTGCTCATGAGTATGTTGCTCGGTAAAACCGGGCATCGCACGCCGACTAAAGACACTGCCTACGAGTGCGGAATGATTCCGCAGGGGGAAGGCCAGCCGCGCTTCAGCGTAAAATTTTACCTGGTGGCGATGCTGTTCATCCTGTTCGACCTGGAGATCGTGTTCATGTATCCGTGGGCCGTCGTCTACAAGGAAGCGATCGCGCATAGCAGCGTCATTTTCTGGAGCATGCTGAGCTTCATCATGATCCTGATGGTTGGTTACGTTTACGCGCTCAAGAAGGGCGCGCTCGATTTCAAGAAGTAAGGCGGCTTCGCTCAGGCGCTTTGGCAGAGGACGGTCGAATCACTAAACTCCCGAGGATTGCCGTATGTTAGCTCTGGTCTACCTCGCAGTAGCAGTTTGTTTCGGCGACCGCGTCTGCCGGCGGTTTTATTCGTTCGTATCGACGCCTCATCGTTGGGCCGCGGCTCTCATTGTCGGGTTGTTGGTTGCGGCGTGGCTTACTTACCTCACTGCGCTCGTTTTTGCCCGGGCAGCGCTTCCATTGTTCTGGGGCAATCTTTGCTTCTTCATCATCGCGATAGCCGTATTCACCTGGCCGCGATGGAGACATAAGATCGTCAAATCACCGCCGCGTGAAACGGAGGTCTCACCACCCATTTCTCGCGCGCCCGGTTCAAACGGGATCGACTGGCTGCTGATTGCGGTCTTCTTCGCGGTGGTGTCCTGGATGATGTTCGCCACCCTGAACTCGAGCGGCGGCAGGCTGGAAATCGCCAACAACGAGTACAGCGATTTCGGTCCGAACACGGCGATCGTCCAAAGTTTCGGGGTCGGGCATAATTTCCCCACCGAATATCCGCATTTTTCCGGCGAACGGATCCGTTACCATTTTCTTTTCTACTTTCTCGCCGGAAATCTGGAATTCCTGGGGTTCGATCCGGCCTGGGGGCTGAATCTGTTAAGCATTTTGTCGCTTGTCGCCATGTTGGTCCTGGTAATGGCGCTTGGCGAGGTCCTGTTCCATTCCCGAACGGTTGGCCGGGTCGGCGCGATCCTCTTCTTTTTCTTTGGATCGCTCTCGTACGTTCCGTTTCTTTCCGGACAAGGTTCCTGGCGCGCCGCCATCCACAATATCGCGACCCGCAGAGAGTTTCTTCCTTCGATGTTTCCCTATCGGGGCGAGCTCTGGGGCGTTTGGTCGCAGGTGACATATGCAAACCAAAGGCATTTCGCGAGCGCGATCGCGGTGTTCTTCCTCGTTCTGATCTTCCTTATTGTGCGCTATCGCGGCCTTGTCCCGGAGCCCGGCGCGGTTGGTCCCTCAACAAATATTTCGCCTCCTTCGTCAAACGGCCCGCTTGGAGTTCCCGTTCACGTCTGGGCCGGCTTTATTTTTTCCGGGGTCCTTCTCGGACTCCTGCCGATGTGGAACAGCGCTGTCTTCATTTCAGCGGCAGCGGTCCTGGCATTGCTGTTAATTCTTTGTCCGTTCCGGCCCCAAATGCTGGCGCTGGCAATTAGTGCTGGAGTCGTGGCGCTGCCGCAGATTCTATACTTAAGCACTGGAGCCGGCCGGCACCAGATGCCAAGTCTGTTCCATTGGGGTTACACGGTTGAAAATCCGACTGCCTGGAACGTGATCGCCTATCTCGGGTTCAGTTTCGGCTTTAAATGGGTTTTGCTCGTCGTGGCTTTGATTTTCGCCACCTCTTTGCAAGGACGCTTTTTTGTGGCGATTTCCGCTCTCGTCGCTGTCGCCTTCCTTTGTCAGCTAACGGTGGAGGTCCTGGCCAACCAGAAGTTTCTCCACATGTGGGCCATCATGGCCAATTTGTTCGTCGCCTATGGTCTCTGGCGGTTGTGGCGCCTCCCGATCGCCGGAAACGTCCTGCCGGGAAAATTCGCCGCCGCAATCTTGTTTGTCCTGATCGTTCCCGGCGGAATCATCGACTTGTTTCCGATTCACAACGGCTATTGGAACACGCTCCCATTTCGGAACGATCCGCTGATCGATTGGCTACGGAAGGAAACGAAGCCGCGAGACATTTTTCTCACGGACCGGTTCGTCACCCATCCGATATTGATGGCGGGGCGACGCGTCTTCTACGGTTGGCCCTACTACGGCTGGTCAGCCGGTTACGATTCGAGTGAACGCGACAAAGTTTATCGTGAGCTCTTCGAGAATAAGGACCCGGCAAAGGTCTTTCAGCTGCTAAAGAACAACGATATCGCGTACGTCGCCTACGATAATGCTGTTCGTCACGGCGATTTCATCAAGCACCCGAACGAACAGATTTACGTTCGTTACTTTCCAAAGGTGTTTGACGACAAGGAGAACCAATACAATTCGCTGACGATTTACAAGGTGCCTGACAAGGTCCCGGCCCAGATTAAATCCCTGCCGCCCGTCGCCGCCACCATGTTTGACGGCGGTCAGGGATCCGGTAACGGACAATTCGATTCCCCGCATGGAATCGCCGCTGACAGCACAGGAAACATTTTCATTTCCGATACAAACAACGGACGGATCGAGAAATTTTTGCCGACGGGCGCTTTCGTCGCGACCTTTGGAATAAAGGGAGCTGGCTACGGTCAGCTGGGCGACCCCAATGGAATTGCTGTCGACCGCACCGGCGACATTTACGTCGCGGAAGCCTCCAATCACCGAATTCAAAAACTGACGCCGGACGGCAGTTTCATTGCCGAATGGAAGGGACCCGATCCCGGATTTTATGGACCGCGCAAGATTGCCATTGGTCCGGACCAATCTATCTACGTCGTCGATCAGGGCCGCACGCGGATCGTGAAATTCGATCAAAATTTTAAACCGCTGACGACGTGGGGCACAAAAGGAAACGGCGACGGTCAGTTTGACGACCCAACTTCGGTCGCGGTCGATCCCGTCACGAACAAAGTGTATGTGGCAGATCCTCGAAACCAACGGATTCAAGTCTTTGATTTGAACGGAAAGTTCCTGACGAAATGGGCTGTGCCGGACTGGCGCCTGCCCTACGGCTTCGAAGATCTCGCGGTCGATTCAAAGAGCGGCCGGTTATACGCGTCGAGCGCGAACATGGACACAGTCCTGGTCTTTGATTTAAACGGCGGGCGAGTTGGAACGTTGAAACCGATATCGTCGGACAAATTGGAAGCCGCCGCTGGCCTGCTCCTGATCGACAAGAAGCTTTACGTGTTGTGCGCCGCCGGAAACCGCGTGGTCGCGATTGATCTCAAATAATCTCGCGCATTAGTTTTGCGCGTCGGTATTGATCGATTCCATCACCACATAGCGCGGGCGTCGTTTAACCTCCTCGTAAATCCGAGCGAGATATTCGCCAATTACGCCGAGGCTGATCATCAACAAACTGCCGATGACTAACTCGAGCAAAATCACGGTGGCGAACCCGCTGACGGCGCGTCCCGCGAGCTTCAGATACACGGTCTGCACACCCAACACTACCGATACGATCAGGAAGATGCCGCCGGCAAGAGTCACGAAATGTAATGGAAAGGACGAGAAGGCAGTGATTCCGACGAGGGCCAGTTTCAAACGTTTGAAAGCAGACCAGGCCGACTGACCCGCAGAACGCGCGACCACTTCAAAAGGCACCTGGACGGTTTTAAAACCCATCCAGACCGTCATGCCTCGAAAGAACAGATTGCGCTCGGGCATTTGCAGCCAGGCGTCGACTGCTTTGCGATTCATGAGCTTAAAGTCCGATGCGCCCTTGAAATGAAATCCGGACAGTTTGTTCAACACTTGATAAAAAAGGAGAGCGCCAAGCTTGCTCGCCACCGATTCGCGTCCTCGGCGTATTTTGACGGCTTCTACAATGTCGGCGCCGCTCGACTTCCACCGATTCAACATTTCCGGGATAAGGCTGGGCGGATGTTGTCCGTCTGCGTCCATCCCAATTACGGCATCCCCGCGGGCATGTTCCAATCCCGCGGATAACGCGGATTCTTTGCCGAAGTTTCGGCTCAAACGCAGTGCGCGAATGTTGGTGTCGGCTTTCGCTTCCGCCGTTATCGCGGACCAGCTGTCGTCCGGAGAACCGTCATCAACCAAAACGAGTTCGTAACGCGCACCGGATTGTTTCAAATTATCGCGAACCGCCGTGAGAAAACCACGCAGTTGAGCGGCTTCGCGGAAAACCGGAATAACCACCGAGATCAGCGGGTCTCTATGCGTTTCGGACGGTTCCATAAGCAGCGACAGTAGTGGCCGGCACCCACATTTGAAATCGAGCAAGCCAACGCGGCAGAGTTATCCCAAACTTGGCCGCGAGCAATCCCATCGGAAAGGCGTGCGGGTAAGGCAATCGGCGAACTGGGTCCAGTCCAGCTCGTCGCATGGCCGAACTCAACGTTCCGAAATCAAAGTAAACGACGTGTTCGGGAGTTTTAAAAGACGGCCAGCGCCGACCCATGATTTTTCTCAATACACCGCCGATGTCGGGCGTAGCGAGAACAATATGACCGCCCGGCAAAGCATGATCGACGAGCTGTTGGACAAAAGATAGCGGGTCGTAAACATGCTCGATCACCTGAGTCGCGACGATGCAATCAAACTTGAGATCGGCAGGCACCTGCTCAATCCCGCCGACAAAAACTTTGGCTCCGGTGCGGCGCGCGATCGCTGCGATCTCGGGTGAGAATTCTGTCCCGAGCCGCCGCTCAAAGAATGGCTTGGCTTCGTCTAAGAGGTAGCCGGGCCCGCAACCGATTTCCAGAAGCCTGCCGCCGGTGAGTCGGCGCTTGTTCAGATTGAAAAGAAATCGGCGGAACGTTGCTCTGAGGGCCGGCTCCTGAAACGAGTAACTCCCGTCACTGTAACCGGATGAGCCGCCTTCATAATACGAAGGCTCACGGTAAACTCGTTGCATCGCGTTGGCCTCCAGCCGCGGAGAGAGATAATGCAACCCGCACTCGGCACAGCGCACAACCGTGTACGGGTCTTGTAAACGAAACGCAATGTCGCGCTTATCGCTGCGACATAGCGGGCACGCGGGATAATCGAGGTTTGACGACACGTTAAAATAGAAGCGGAACTAGACTTCGCGGTATACTGAGGACATCGCTCCCGCAATGGAAATCCGGACGCTGGTTAACAAAAATAATCTGAGACGCCCGTTGCTCGTGGCTGCGTTTCTTGCGCTTTTCGCGGTCTACACCGCCGGCATTACCCGGAATCCTCCGGGGTTTTACATGGATGAATCGGCAACGGCTTACAATGCGTATCTGATTTCTCGTACCGGGCACGGTGAATTTGGTCCGCGCTTCCCACTGCTCATTCAATGGTACTCAGGACCCTCCGTATCTTACGTGAATCCGGTCACGATGTATTTAATGGCGCTCTTCTTTCGTTTCGTGCCGCCGAGCATTGCAGCCGCGCGAATGTTCGCCGCATTTTGGATGTTTAGCGCTTGTCTGCTGCTTGGTGTCCTGGCGAAACGAATTTCCGGCCGGCCTTCTATCGGCATCATCGTCGCTGGGACAGCGCTGCTGACTCCATGGCTGTTCGAAGAAAGCCGTCTGGTTTGGGACGCCCATTTTGTTCCGATGGCGGTGATGCTTTTTCTTTTGGCGGCGTATCGCGCGCAGACAAAAGAAAAATGGAGCTGGCCAGAGATTCTGTTCCTCGCCGGGAGTCTTGCTTTGCTGACTTACGGGTATTTTGCCGGGCGCGTCCTCGCTCCGCTCTTTGCGCTCGGCTTACTTTTCTTTGCCACAACCCGCAGTCGCTTAATTGGGATCATCAAAGTCTGGGGCGTTTATGGATTAACATTGGTCCCAACTTTGATTTTTGGCTGGCGCCATCCCGGGGCAGTCGCGAACCGGTTCGAGCTGGCCACTTACATTAAACCGGGCGTTCCGTGGCGGGACGCGTTTGCGGAATTCATCCGACGCTATCTGGAGGACCAAAGCGTGCTCGGATTGCTTCAAACCGGTCACCCGTTGCCACGCCACCACGTCGTAGAGGCCGGGGGCGTATTTTTCTTTGCGACATTTTTCCTCGCCATGCTGGGCTTATTGATTGTCGTTATCCGCCACCGTCGAGAACCGTGGTGGCGTTTCACACTTTACGGCCTCGCGGTGTCGATTGTTCCCGGAGCGATTACCTACGAGCCTTTTCACGCCTTGCGCCTGCTTGCGTTACCCGTTTTCCTGTTACTTCTTATCGTTCCGGCGCTGGAATGGCTTCTCAGCGGCGAATGGCCGCGGGATTCGATTCAGAATGTTGCAGCCTTGTCCTTTGTTCCGTGGTCGGTTCGATTCGCTGTGCTCGTCTTGGTTTTGGCGGTGACAATCTTCGAGGCTGTGCGTTTCCAGCGCATCTATCGGCTTCACGGACCGGGGCGCGGCGCTTTCTTCGATGCCCCATATAAGGAAGCGTTTGATGCCGCAGTGGCGCAGCCGCAACGGCCAATTTATCTCAGGGACGGCTTCTACGGACCGTCCTATATCGATGGCCTTTGGTACGTCGCGATTGAAAAGCGACCGCGCTCGGAATTCGTCCATCTTGAGGACGGAACCAAGGCCCCGGCGGGCGCGATCGTCCTCAGTTCGGAGCAGAATTGCGAACAGTGCGAAATGATCAAACGGAGTGGCATTTATCTTCTCTACCGGCAGAAATAAAGGCCACGTTTTACAGACAGGCAGGTCAATTTGCCGGGCAAAACCGATGCGAAAAACCTGAATTTTATAGTACCGTTTCCGACTTGCGCGCCCTGCCGAGTGCGCCTAATACCTTTAACCTTCCATGATTCACCACATCGTCCTTTACAAGTTGAAGCCTGAGGTCACTCCCGCTCGCGTCGAGGAGATGATGATGAACACGCGCATGCAATTGCTGAAAATTCCGGAGGTCCTGAACATCAAATGCGGAAAGCGGGTTGATCCCGAGCTCCCCTGGCCCTTTTTCATCGCGATTGATTTCGAATCCATGGACAAGTTCGCCATTTTCCGGGAGGACCCCATTTTCGTAAAATTCATGGAAGAAATCATCAAGCCGAACACGGCTGACTCCCTTAGTCTGGATTTCGAAATGGATCCCGGGAAAGACGTCCGGTTTTCCTGACCTGAATCTCTCAGGAACGCAAGAAAGCAGGAAAAGAAAATAAATTCTTCGAAATTCCTGCGTTCCTGCTTTCCTTAGAGATTGCATGACCAAGAAGGCCATCATTCTCGCGGGCGGCGCCGGCAGCCGGCTTTTTCCACTGACCAAGATCGTCTGCAAACAGCTGCTGCCGGTTTACGACAAGCCGATGATCTGTTATCCGCTTGCCACGCTCATGCTTGGCGGCCTCCGGGATGTGCTGATCATCTCCACGCCGAAAGACTGTCCGATGCTACGCGATTATCTGGGGGACGGATCGCAGATTGGGATTCGAATCGATTACGCCGAACAATCAAAACCGAACGGGATCGCCGAGGCGTTCCTGATTGGCGAGAAATTTATCGGCGATTCCGGGGCATCCCTGATTTTGGGCGACAACATCTTCTACGGAAAACTCGATTTCTTTCGCGAGGCCCTCAGGCTCAAAAGCGGCGCGTGCATTTTCGCGTATCAGGTGCGCGATCCCGAGCGCTATGGAGTGATTGAATTCGGCGCCGACGGGCGCGCGATCAGCCTCGAAGAAAAACCCAGGCGGCCAAAGACCCATTTCGCCGTGCCCGGCCTGTATGTTTACGACAAGCAGGTTGTCGATCTTTGCAAGAAGCTCAAACCTTCGGGCCGTGGCGAGCTTGAGATCACGGATTTGAATTTGCTCTACCTCAAAAAGAACGAGCTCCACGTGAAGTTGCTTAGCCGCGGCATGGCCTGGCTCGACACCGGAACGCAAACCAGTTTACTCGAGGCCGGCAATTACATCGCAACAATCGAGCATCGCCAGGGATTGAAGGTCGCATGCCTCGAAGAAATCGCCCTCCGGATGAAATTTATCACGCAGTCGCAACTCGAAAAGACCATCGACAAACTACCGAACGGCGAATACCGCGATTATCTGCTAATGGTTTGCCAAGAAGAATCAACAACCGGGCCTGAGCCGGTCGGTTGATTTACTTCGGTTGCTCACGCAACAAATGCGTCGTGTCCGCGACCAGCTTGGTCACCGCGTCAGCCTCAGAGGCGTCGTAATAGCCGCGGATCTCACCGTGCCGATCCACCAGGATCATTCGCGTGCTGTGCACAGGGATTCCCTGGGCATCACTGCCGTCCGAAACCGCCAGTTTGAGTCCATTCCGTGATAAATTGTAGATAGTTGATCGCGCACCAGTCAGAAAATCCCAGCGTCCCCGCTCAGCCCGCAACCGTTCCGCATAAGTGCGCAAAACCTCTGGAGTGTCTTTTGCCGGATCGACTGAAAACGAAACCAGGTGGACATCGGTTTTCTCGAGCGGCTTCTGCAATTCGCTCATTCGACTACTGATCATGGGACACGGACCCGGACAAGTTGTATAAATGAAATCGGCGATCCAAATCTTGCCGCGCAAATCGGCTGAGCCGAAATTCTTTCCATCCTGATTGATCAATTGAAATTCCGGAACTGATCCGTAGGTCGAAACCGTTCGCTGGCGCAGCGCGGTTACCTCGAGTTGCCGCAACCAAAGCAAGAGCCCAAGCGTCACGATTGGAATTGCGATCAGAGTCGCTTTCCAAAGCGTGGTCGCTCTCGACGATTGTCGATCTAACGTCGCGGCTGTCCCGTTCATGCTTTGCTTAGTACCAGCGCGCCGAGTAACAGCGGAAGATAGATTATCGATGCAAGAAACAACCGCCGGGCGTCCGATCTCGCACGCGTCTTTAAAAACCGCATCGCCACGGCAACAAAGATGCCGCCCAAAATCAGTTCGGCCACAAGATAAAAAACAGTGGCGATCCCCAGGTAAGCCGGCAATCCGGCTACGATCAAAAGCAACATGCAAAAGAAGACACTTTGGCTGGCGCTGCGTTCACCAGTCCGGTCGTCGCTGGAGATCATTTGAAAGCCGGCCCGCGCGTAATCATCGCGATACATCCAGGCGATTGCGAAAAAGTGCGGGAGTTGCCAAAGAAACAGGATCGTAAACAACATCCACGCGCCCGCGTTCAACGTTCCGCGCGCCGCAGCCCAGCCTATCATGGGCGGCAGGGCGCCGGGGATCGCGCCAAGGGCCGTGTTGAATGTGCTGACGAGCTTCAGCGGGGTGTAGGCGAAGATATAAATAATGATCGTGATAGCCGCGAGGGCTGCGCTCAACGCGTTACAAACAACCGCTAGATACGTCACGCCAAAGATTGACAAAGCGCTTCCAATTGCGAGCGCTTCCACCGGCCGCATTCGGCCCGCCGGCACTGGCCGGGATTGGGTTCGTTGCATCAGCGCATCCAGGCGATGTTCCCACCACTGATTAAGCGCGGCGGCACCGGCAGCGGCAGCAGCTGTTCCTAAGACCGCTTGGACAAGAGCCGTCCAGTTGATCGGACCTTCGGCGCCAAGATAAAAACCGACCGCGGCCGTAAGCAGGACGAGCAACGTCAAACGCGCTTTGACCAACTCAATTAAATCGCGAACGAATCCGGGACGTGATTTTTCGACCTCGTCCGAATTCGAGTCAATCGCCGTCGCTTTCATGAATTCCTGTTTTGCAAAACACGCGAGCAAATGGCCCATGCGCTCACCCCAAACGATAACATGATCGCACCGACTGCGACATGCGTTGTCGCGATATCGGCCGCTTTATTACTCCAGATCGTCCAGGCGCCGAGCGTGAATTGGGTGAGAAATAAAATCACCCAAAAGATCGACAATTGACGCAACGCGCCAACCGCTCGGGCGTCCCGCATCCCACGCACACAGAAAAAAATCACGCCAACACCAATCAGGACCGCGACGAACCGGTGCACCATTTGCAGCCAGATTTGAAACGCGTCGACATCCGACAGAGCGCGCGCATCGCGCCAGGCGTTGATTTTCGCCAGCGCCTCCACGCTAGTGTCCGGAATCCACGCGTCGTTTGCCATTGGAAAATCGAGAATGGCGAGATCCTTGTGTTGATGCCGCATGGTTGCGCCGAGCGCGAGCTGAACGTAGATCACTATCGTGGTTGCGATGGCGATTCTTTTTAGCACCGAAAACTTCTCACAAACTTGAATGCTTAAAGCATTCAAGTTTAAAGAGCGCCAAAAGTTTGTCGTCACGATCGCGATGAGGACAATCAGGGCAAAAAACCCCTGTGCGAGACAGGCGTGAAAGATCCCGATCTGATCTTTCAACATTGTGACGCGCAGGCCGCCGAGAATTCCCTGTAGAATAACAGCGGCGACCGCAAGCAGCCCAAGCGTTCTAACGGTTTGCCGATCTTCGACGCGCCAGAGCCAAATCGCGAGAATGATCGTGAGAAACCCGACCGTCGACGCAATAAGACGATGTGTGTGTTCGAATAATACCCCACCGATCCATTTCGAAACGGGGAACAGAAACATGTTGTAGCCGAAGGTGGTCGGCCAATCGGGCACGGCTAACCCGACCCCTTTGCTGGTGACCATTCCGCCGCTGCAAATCAGCAGCAGTGTCGCGAACGCAGTGAACCAGGCAAAGCGATTAAGCCAGCGCGCCGGCGATATCGATGTTTGCGCCACTTCCCCGCTTCGACTATTCGCCGCCGGGACTTGGTGCGGGTTGGCCCGGTTTTTGTTCTGGTTTCGCTGAAGGATTTTCGTTCGAGGGTGCGCCCGGCGCTGGTTGTGGCGCAGGCGGCGCGCTTTGCGTCCCAGCCAATTCAGCACGTTCCTTCAACCAAGCTTGATAATCTGCCGGCGTATCGACAACAAGCGTACCCTTCATTCCATAATGTCCAAGACCGCAAAGCTGACCGCACACGACTTCGTAAGTGCCAGCCTTAATCGGTTTGAACCACATCGGAATAAGCGAACCCGGAATTGCGTCTGCTGCGATCCGCATGTGGGGAATGTCGAAATTGTGGATCACGTCCTTAGACGACAATTCAATGATCACAGGCTTATTGACCGGGACGTGCAACTCGCCCAAAACCACAAGATCGTCTTTGCCCGCCGGATCGTTTGGATCGATGCCGAGCGGGTTCGAGTTTGTGACAAGGTCAATATTACGCTTGCCGAACTGACCGTCCGGACCCGGCATGTGAAACGTCCAGTTGAACTGCTGACCAACCACATGGACGAGGATCGCGTCCTGACCGGTCGGAAATTCGTTAACGCGTTTTGCCCAAAGCGGAATGGCAAAGCCGATGAGCAGGACCGCCTCGATCAGAACACAGGAAAATTCCAAGTGAGTAGAGATCGCGCTCTTAACGCCGGCATGATCGGCTTTCGGATGCCTGCTCTTGTGAAAACGAATCAGGACAAAGATAAAGAACAGCGACCAACCGACGAAGAGCGCGCCCATGAACCAGTGCGCGAACTCGATAATGTGATCGATCTGGAAACCATGCTCGGAAGCGTTTGGCGGCAGGCCGAGAAACTCGTTGATAAGCGCCAGGCTATTCATCGTCGTCCAAATCCTCGATCAATTGCTCGTGCGGCGGGGTCGGCATCCGGCCGTGTCGCCAGATCTTGAAACTGAATGCACCGATTCCGCCAAGGACCGACATCACCGCCCCAAACAAGAACCAGATCGCAACCGCCATGTGTTCGGTCGATTTCCCGTCCTTCGCGCCGTAACAAAATGGACACGCACTCGCCTGATGCGCAGCCAGGACGATCATCAGCAGTGAGAGCGACAAAAGCTTTTTCATGTGATGATGTGGAGCCGTTTCATTTTTCGATAGAACCAGACGCCGTAGATGACAAGAGCAACCGCACAAGCAAATGAGGCGATCGCGCCCGCAAGATAGACCGGCGCGCCCTCCACGAGATTGACCCAAACGCACCAGGCGCCAACTCCCAGCGCAAGCAGCGTTGAGAAAATCACGAAGACGATATGGAACGCTTTGAGTGACATTTAGCGAGTGATAGGGTCGTACCAAGCCAGATAAGTGAGCCAGAAAAGTCCGAGAACAAAAAAGCCTGTGAAAATCAAAACTCGGTAAATCAGACGTTTCTCCGCGGCGAGGTGCATAAAAATCAACGCAACCAAACTTGCCTTGAAAGCTGCGACCGCGATCGCGACCGCGATGTTCAACTTCCGCCCCCCTTGCGGCGAAATATGAATGTGAAACAGCCAAGAGAAGAAGCCGCCGAAATCAACATATGACAACGCGACGGTCAAAAGCGTGAAAAAAAGCAGCAGCCCACCGACCATCAGGTACCGCGAAACGTGTTGTTGCACGCCATGCGCGTATTCCTCGTGTTCGGCTGGGTCCTGTGCGATATCGGGCGGGTTGTTCATGGGTTACAGCAAATAGAAAAGCGGGAAGACGAAAATCCAAATCAGATCGACGAAGTGCCAGAAAAGTCCGGAAACTTCGACGCGGTTGGCCAGGTGCTCAGGATTTCGCTGATAGACCTTTTTACTGACCGGGAGCCACATGTAGAGGAAAACCAGAACACCGCCGAGCACGTGCGCTCCGTGAAGTCCAGTGATCGTAAAATAGCTGGCGAAATAGGCACTGTGCCACGGACCGAACGAACTGATTCGTTCCACGTCTTCCTTTTCGATTTTCGCAACTTTGTCGGTAGCCGGCAGTGGAATGAAGTGCGGGCGGTCCATTGCCGGATTATCTGGATCAGCGTTCACTGGATCCATCGCGATTTCGTATTCTTTAACGTTCGAATCCGTGAGTGCTTCGTGATTTTCAAGATGTCCGGTGATCTCAATGCGCGGTTCCAACCCCTTCTCTTCCCGACGATGGTTTCCGAGATATTGCTCGTACTTTTCACGGGCTTCGGGTTTCAGGTAAACGCCGTAGTGCGAAAACTTCTGCGGCCACTCGAAGTAGAGTTTGACGAAGAGGAAGGTGACTCCGCACAAAATGGTCGCAAGCATGTACCACCAATAAGCGTTATAGCGCCGCATCTTGAGCGCGGCCCACGCCAACACAACCGTAACCGACGACAAGATTAGAACCGCAGTGTTCATCGTGCCGATGGGAACGTTGAGCAGACCATGGGGCCATTCGCCCGGTTGGGCGTCGAGCCGCAAGAAAACGTAGGCGGAAAAAAGTCCGCCGAAGAGCATGACTTCAGAGGCTAGAAACAGCCAAATGCCGACCTTCGCGTTCCACAGACCGGTGTCCGGCCGAGTGGATATTGTGTACGGGATTTCCATTCGTTAATGCGTCAGCGCCGGTTCGGCCATTCTCTTTGATCGTTCAGACGGTTCGACCGGTTCGTTCTGCATCGTGAAATCTTTTTCGCGCCCGGGCAGGCTATATTCGTACGGCCCGCGATACGCGACGGGAGTCGTCACAAAGTTTCCGTGCGGCGGCGGCGATGGCGCGGTCCATTCCAAGGTGGTCGCCTCCCACGGATTGTCGTTCACTTTTTTGCCGTGCTTGATGCTCCAGAAGAAATTGATGATGAATGGAATCTGGGCGAGACCCATGATCCACGCCGCCCACGAAATCGGCGTGTTCCATTGAAAACCGGTCAGGCCCCAAATGTGTTCGCCGGACAACGTCCAGCCCTGGCCGCCATCGTACCAGCGTCGATGCATACCAAGCATTCCCTGCAAAAACATCGGCAGAAAAATGACATTCATGCAAATCAGTGACGGCCAAAAATGCACCTTGCCCCAGAACTCGTTCATGGTGCGGCCGGTTGCTTTCGGGAACCAATAATAAACGCCGGCGAAGAGTCCGAAGATCGTACCGGGCGCGACGATGTAATGAAAATGCGCAATGATGTAATAGGTATCGTGCAAGTAGAGATCGGCTGAATTAAACGCCAGTGGTATGCCTGTCAGTCCGCCAATGCCGAACATTGGCAGAAACGCAGTCGCCCACAGCATCGGCACGGTAAATCGAATCGATCCGCCCCAAAGCGAAATGAAAAATGCGCTGAGAATGATGACGGACGGAATCGAGATTAGCAGCGTCGTCGTTTGGAAGAATGCGCTCACAGTCGAGCCCATTCCGGTGAGCCACATGTGATGCGCCCAGACGACGAAGGACAAAAAGCCGATCACGAGCACGGAGAAGACGAGCGATTTGTAACCCCAAAGCGGTTTGCGGGAATTGTTGGCCAAAATTTCGGCGACAATTCCGAACGCCGGCAGAATCAACACGTAAACTTCCGGGTGGCCGAGAAACCAGAACAAGTGCTGCCACAAAAGCGGGCTGCCGCCACCGCTGATGTGCAACGGGGCACCGTTGACGATCATTCCGGCGGGAAGGAAGAAACTGGTCGCAGCCGTGCGATCCATCAATTGCATGATGATCGCAGCCTCCAGAGGAGGAAACGCGAGCAGTAACAGAAACGCAGTCACGAATTGCGCCCAGACAAAAAATGGAAGGCGCATCCAGGTCAGGCCCTTGGCCCGCAGTTGAATAATTGTGGTGATGAAATTGATCGCGCCGAGCAATGAAGACGTGATCAGGAAAATGAATCCGAGGAGCCACAGTGTTTGGCCGTTGAGAAACGGATGGAACCCCGGGCCCTTGTCAGAGATATCGGACAAAGGGGTATAGGATGTCCAGCCACCTTTCGCCGCGCCGCCGGGAACAAAAAAGCTAGTCAACATGATCACGCCGCCCACGCCGAACGCCCAGAAACTGGCGGCGTTTACTTTTGGAAAGGTCATGTCGGGCGCGCCGATTTGGAGCGGCACAACAAAATTGCCGAAGGCGGCGAAGGCCACCGGCACGACGCCGAGGAAGATCATGATGGTGCCGTGCATCGCGCCGAGTGAGTTGTAGAACTCCGGCGTCATTTTGCCGTCGGGCATGGTGTTGGCACCGAAGATGTAGGGCAGCCATTTACCAATGATCGGCATCGCCTGGCCTGGATACGCCAACTGCCAGCGCATCATCATCATCAGCGAAAAGCCGAAGAAGAGAAAAATCAGACCGCAGATGCCGTACTGGATCCCGATGACTTTGTGATCGGTAGAAAATATGTATTTCCGCCAAAAACCCAATTCGTGATGGCCGTGATCGTGCCCTGCGTCGTGATGCTGTTCGCCGTGGGTTGCCTGAGAAGTGGAAGCGTCCATTTCGGAGAAAGTTAGCCGTTCAATATCGAAAGAGAAAGCCTCATTGCAAAGCCAGAAATTGATCGATTTCCGGCTTTTCCTTGGCCGTAGTCTCGCAATTTTTTACGCCAAATACCCGAATTTCCGCAATGAATTTCCGCCAAGTTTTTCCAGCCTGGCAACGAGGGCCGGCGGATAGTTCCGCCAACGCTGCAAAGTAGAGGGCGGCGAAATTTCGGCGCGCGCAACCGGCTCCGGATCCACCCGCGCGCTTAGGAAATTCATGATGTGGACAGTCGTCTCGACGGGTTTAGCGCAAAGATCCTCGAACCGAACACGCAGATAGTTTTCGCCCATATTCGACTCGCCAAATTCAGCGGCCTGTAGATTTACCCGCTCCCACAAGAGCAATGCCCGCTCGGGTGCCGAACGAAACAAACGCTCTCGCCAGGTCAAAACGGCCGCCGCGTGTTTGCGAAGCTGGTTCTGGTTCGGTGAAAGCACCATGTCCCGGCCATCGCGCAAGACCTGGATGAATTTAAGGCCCGGAAACTGACGATGCAGAAACGGCAGCAAATAAATGCTGCGCGGAGCTTTCCAACCCCATCGCCGGTCCGTTCGCAAATTCGCGGGGTAATGCCGCGCAAGCGCGGTTTGGAATTCCGCCTCCATCCGGTCGGCCTCCGATTTCGCGAGCGTTCTATCGTGACGTTCGGCTGAAACGAACGGATTAATCCATTTCTCGTGGAACGAATAGAATTCCAAAGCGTCCTCCGCCGAATTCAGGTTGCGTCCAAGATCGTAACCGGCATGACGGGCAAGCCGCGCTGCAACGCGCGTTCCTGAACCGCCGGTCGCACCAATTACAAGCGGTCCGGAAGCAGTAGGTCGGAGTGGTGTGTTGGTCAATTGTGGCACCTATCGTAAAACACCCGAAACTAATGATCGTCGAATCAAAGGCGCTGCGTGGTCACGACTAATTTATCCTGATCCACGGATATTTGCTTAATATGCTTCCAGACTCTTACGTTCGCGGGCTTGTTTCGAGTTGCCTCCTGAAAACGTCTCGTAAACATGCTGTTGAACCAGGTGTCGAATGCAGGAGTCAGCAGCCAGTCCGGCGCTTTCCAGCCACTCGTTCGGACCTCCAGTATACCCAAGCTGAATTGCTCATACTCATAATCCAGCGTGAATCGCAGCGCGCAATCATACCACCGTTGTTTGGGTCCTGGGAGCGACAGCAAATGCATCGGACCGCTTAGCTCCAAGGTCATTGCCGAATCAGCGATGGTAAAGCGCACACGCCCCCGCGCTGCAGCAAACTCAATTTGTTGTGCGACCAATGCATTAAGGTCGCTCGCGGTGAATTCGATCCTTTCCTCTCGGTTTTGCGCAAGCGCGTCTTTCAGTCGCAACCATTGCAGTTGAGCGATGCGGACCTCACCAACGGTCGGAGTTGCAATTTCTAGATAAACCGGTTCCGGAGAACCGGCCCGATGGACGACATACAAATAAAGAAGTGAACCGCCCGCACAGACAATCAGAAGAGTGCCAATCGTCGCAAGCGTCGCGATCCCACAACCTCTGGCGCACCCAAGTTTCTTCTTCTCGCCCTCGCTTTGCACTTCCCTGATCAAGCTCCGGCCCGCATGTTCCACCATTTCGACAAGCGCGACTCGGAAATTTCGGGAATGGCCGTGCCACCTTTGTCGTAGTGAGACGTGTCGTTGAACAAGGTCAACCGCGAGCGGGTGGCGTCCCGAAAATCGACAATGTTCAGCGCTGCCGGTTTTTGATCGAGATTATCCCGATATCGCCGCGGATCGAAACCGAGAAGCGAGCTCAATAAGAGCCGGATCGTCGCCTTGTGAGAAACGACGAGAAATTCTTCGCCGGAATGTTGTCGCACCAGGTCGATTAGCACCGGCAACGCACGCGCGGTCACGGCCAGTCCACTTTCGCCACCGAGTGGCGCAAATGTATATGGGTCTTTTTCCCATTCGGCGGCTTCCTCGGGAAATTTCTGCTCCACTTCGCGCCGGGTCATTTGCTCCCAACGACCGTGATTTATTTCGCGAAGACCATCGCGGAGTTGAACCTCGAGCTTGTGAGGAGCGGCCAGAATTTGCGCGGTTTCGACCGTTCGCCCCAGCGGCGACGCATAGATAGCCACAACCTTTTCGTGGCTTAACCGCTCGGCTAGCCGCTGCGTTTGTTGGCGGCCTTCGTCGGAAAGCTCAATATCTGTCGCCCCGGCGAAACGGTCCTCCGTGCTCAAGACAGTTGCACCGTGCCGCACCATGAAGACCCGGGTCACCGACGGCTTCATAATTGTTGCTCGTCCATCGCGTAACTTAGGCGAAAAGGCAATTCTCGCCCGCAATGTTCAGTTTGTGGGAGCGAAACTCGAAGTCTAGCGTTCGAGCTCGGGCAGCGTTGGCGTGAACGCGTAAAAGACAATCGGAATTATGGCGGCCGCAACCGCCGCAGCGATCGTCAAAATATTCATGATCCAACGAAGCGCCGGCGCATTGATATTGAGCGTGAGTCCAAGAATAACGAGCGGCAACAGGACCAGAAACGCGGCTGCCTCACAGGCAACAAAGCGACGGAATTTCATTTGCCGACGTTTCATTGCAACCTGCTGACCGCTCTCTGCGAACATTTCGAAAAAGTCGGCTTGCGGGCTCCAGGCAACTGGTGGCGCGGGTCTTGGTGGCGAAGGCGCCGGTCGCGGTTGAACCCGACGCACCTGTGCTGCGACAGGAGCTGGTGCCGGCTTTCGCGGCTGAGGCGGCCGAACCGGAGCTTGCGGCACTGTCGGTCGTGCAAGAGGCGGCTGTGGTGGCCGCGGGGCGGGCCTGGCCGCCCTCATGGGAATGACGTTCTGTGCTGGAGGAAGCGGCGCGGGCGGGGCCTCGGTGGCGCCATTGCCATTGCCGTTGTTACGATTCGTCGCCGGATCGATTGGCGCAGAGCGATTGTTCCAGCGCACTTTTGGTTTCAATGTCGGCGGCAGTGCGATTTTTCGGACTGGCGCTTCAGGAATTCGGGGCGGCGGCGCGTGGGCACGGCGTAACGCGGGATTAGGTGCCGGAGGAGGAGCTTTGACCTGCGGAACTTCCGGTTCCCACATTTCCGGAACGACCTCTGGCTCGGGGTCAGGCTCAACCGCGACGAACGGCTCGGGTTCTGGCTCCGGTTTCGGATCGGGCAATGCAACAATCTTCGGTTTCGTGGGCGCTTTTTCCGGCTCAGGCTTCTCCTTTGGCCGGCGCGACGGCGTGACCGTGCTCGTGAAATGATCCGGGAAACTATACGATTCGCTCGGGATAAGAGACATGGGCGGCCTCAGCGTGGGAGACAATCTTTAACTATTCCCTTTTTACGAGTCAACCTAAACATCTACCCAAAGATGAGATTGCTTGTTTCGACGCTAGATTTCCGATGTGGAAAATAGTCCGGCCTGGCGCGCGATCATTCACCTCGACATGGATTGCTTTTACGCGGCCATCGAAGTGCGCGAGCAGCCTGCTTTGCGCGGAAAACCCGTTGGGGTCGGCGGCGCGCGGGACCGGCGCGGTGTTCTGACGACGTGCAATTACGAAGCCCGAGCATTTGGCGTGCGTTCGGCCATGCCGACTTTCATGGCACTGCAACGTTGTCCGCAGCTCATCGTTTTGCCAACGCGATTCGATGTTTACCGGCGGGAAGCCGCGGCGGTCCGGGAAATCTTGTATCGCTTCACGCCGCTTGTTGAACCGCTTTCACTTGATGAGGCTTATCTCGATGTGAGTGCGCATCCGGGCGAGCCCGGACCCCTCGCCCAGGCGATTCGCGATCTCATTTTCCAAAAAACAAAGTTGACCGCGTCCGCCGGCATCGGTCCGAACAAGCTGATCGCCAAAATCGCCAGCACGATGCGGAAGCCCAACGGCCAGCTCGAAGTCGCGTCGGCCGAAGTTGCACAGTTCATGAAGGATCTTCCGGTCCGTGAAATCTGGGGCATCGGCGAAAAGACCGAGAAGCGGTTGCAAGAACTCGGCGTTCGCACCTGCGGAGCGCTCCAGCGCTTCTCGCGGCCCGAGCTGGTCGATTTTTTTGGCAAATTCGGCAGCGAGCTGTTCGATCTTTGCCGGGGAGTCGACGATCGCCCGGTCCAGCCGGACCGGCCGAGGAAATCGCTCAGCACCGAAGAAACCTTTGTGAACGATTTGGAGACACTCGAGCAATGCGAAGAGCGTCTCGGAGAATTGTTCGAGGAGCTAATGGCCGATCTTGCTCAAAAAGAAACCGCGAGGCGCGTTACTAAAATCTTCGTGAAATTGAAGTTCGCCGATTTCACCCGCACAACGGCCGAGCGGGCCGGTTTGGAACCGACGCTCACCGGGTTTCGGGCATTGTTAACGGAAGCTTTCGCGCGCACCGGAATGAAAGTCCGGCTTATTGGAATCGGCGTGCGCTTTGCCGACAGCGATCATGCGGAATTACAGATGCCGCTTTTTTCGGGCTGAGTCGCTAGCCGTGGAAGATTCGCGCGAGGACAAGTGCGGCAATCCCGGCACCGACCGCTATTGCGATACCAACTTCGCGTTTGGTCAGAAGCTTCCCGGACTTTTGGCCGTTTGGAATCGTCACTTCGCCATTGTTCTCGATCACGCTCATCACATCATCGCAAAGTTTGCGGAGATCAGCCGGCATTGCGTCTTCGCTGTTAAACGATTGGCCGTTCACGACGAACCGCTTTTTCACGTCGCCTTCATGCAGCGCCTTTTCGTAAGCCATGCGAATGTCAGGCGGCAATTCGGCCGGACTGGAATACTCATGGCCGTTATATCGAATCTTGCTCTTCAGCGTGCTGCTCACTGCTGAGGCGGATTGATAGCATTTCACCTGCCACCGCCTCTCGCCCATCCTTTGTTGTGTTAAATTGCCGTCCAAGTGATCAGTAAAAGTACTGAACAACGAATCCGGGCGACCGGCTGCGACGTACATTTCGACAACCTGACGCGCCAGCTCTACGCCACCGACGCTTCCATCTATCAAATTGAACCGCTCGGCGTCGCTTTCCCTACCAGTCCGAAAGAAGCAAGCGCGGTGATCAACGCTGCAGCGGACGAAAACATTTCGGTCACGCCACGCGGCGCCGGCACAAGTTTGGTAGGCAACGCGATTGGCGAAGGATTGATCGTCGATTTCTCCCGCCACAACCGCAAAATCGACAATCTCAATATCGACAAACGCTCAATCTTCGTCGGGGCGGGCGTGGTGCTCGATCAGGTGAATGCTTTTTTGAAGCCGCACGGGTTTTGTTTTGGGCCCGACGTCGCCACCAGTTCTCGCGCCACAATCGGCGGCATGATCGCCAACAATTCGTCCGGCGCACGCGTTCCCATTTACGGAACGACCGCCGATCATGTTCTTTCCACCGAGATCGTTCTGGCCGATGGCCGAATCATAACGATCGGGCCGGCCCACGAATCGTTGCGGGCCGAACAGAAGGCGATTGAGGGCCTGGTGCGCGCGAACGTGGCCGAAATGGCTGACCGCTGGCCGCCGGGAATCCTCAAACGCTGGCCGGGTTACGGCATCGAGCGGTTCTTGCGCGCGCCGAAAAACTTGAACGAGATTCTGGCCGGCAGTGAAGGAACACTGGCCGCAATCTTTTCCGCCGAGTTGAAAATTTCGCCACTGCCGCGCGAAAAAGGACTCGGCCTGATCTTTTTCGACTCGGTGACGGACGCGATGCAAGCGACCGTGGAATTGCTCGATCTCAAACCGGCCGCAATCGAACACATCGACCGTCCCCTGCTCGATCAAACCAAAGGCCAACTGCATTTCCAAGCCGCGCGCGATTTGATGGAGCTCGATGCAAAACCTTGTGAAGCGCTGTTGCTGGTCGAATTTTATGACGACGTTGAAGATCGATTGTCGATCCTGGAATCGCGAGAGCTCGGTTCGCGCCTCAAGATTTGCCGTGATGGGAACGAAATGAATTTGGTCTGGTCGGTCCGCAAGGCCGGGCTCTCGCTGCTGACCGGCTGCGTCGGCCCGAAAAAGCCGGTCGCATTCATCGAAGACGCCGCAGTGCGGCCGGTGCAATTGCCCGATTACGTTCGCGGTTTGCAATCGATCATGAAATCGCTCGGGCTCGAAGCGAGTTATTACGGTCACGCGGCGAGCGGTTTGCTCCACGTCCGACCAGTGCTCGATCTCCACACCGCCGAAGATTTGAGAAAATATCGACTCGTCGCCGATCAAACGTCGGCCCTGGTCCGGCAATTCAAGGGGTCGTTGTCAGCGGAGCATGGCGTCGGCATCGCACGCACCGAATACATGCGCGATCAACTTGGCGACGCGCTTCTAAACGTCATGCGCGAGATTAAGCATACGTTCGACCCGAAGAATATCTTCAATCCCGGAAAAGTCTTCGGGTTTGCCTACCGGATAGACAATCACCTGCGAAACAATTTCACCCGACCGATTGAGCTGCCGTTCGAACCGCGATTGGCCTATGCGTTCAAAGATCGATCGTTCATCGGCAATCTCGAACAATGCAACGGCTGTGGCGGATGCCGCAAAGACGCGCCGATCATGTGCCCCACATTCATCGCGACGGGCGACGAGGTGATGTCAACCCGCGGACGCGCAAACATCATTCGACGTTCGCTGGAGCTGAAGGCAAACGGGCACGATCCGTTGAAATCCGCGGAACTCGACGCGGCGCTAAGCAATTGTTTGTCGTGCAAAGGTTGTACGCCCGAATGTCCCTCCAACGTCAACCTCGCATTACTCAAGGCCGAAATGCTTTACGCACGCCACAAACGCGACGGCTTGCCGTTACGGGAGAAAATTTTTAGCGATATCGATTTGTTAGGCCGAATTGGCTGCACCATACCGTGGCTTTTCAACGCGATTGGCGATTTTGCGCCGGTCCGTCGGTTCATGGAAAAGACAGTGGGCATTTCCGCCAAGCGTTCGCTGCCGCATTACGCGCGCGAACGATTCGATCGTTGGTTTGCCAAACGTGCGAAACGAAACGGCACGAATCGTTCCCGCGGCAAAGTGATCCTTTGGGACGACACGTTTGTTCGCTATCACGAAACGAACATTGGAATCGCGGCCACAAAAGTGCTCGAAGCCATCGGTTTCGAGGTTGAGCTCATGAAAAACCGGAAATGCTGCGGCCGGCCTGCGTTCAGTCAGGGAAACCTCGATGCTGCCGCCGAGGTCGCTCAACACAACGTCTCTCAGCTCTCAACCATCGACTCTCAACCTCCGATTCTGTTCCTGGAGCCGTCCTGCTGGTCGATGTTCGTCGACGATTATCGCGAGTTGCAGATCGCGAACGCTGAGAAAATCGCGGAGCGGTGTGTTCTCTTTGAGAAATTTGTCGATGATTTATTGGAGCAGGAACCGGATGCGCTTCAGTTCAAAGAGCGCAATGCTAACGTCGTGATTCACACGCATTGCCACGCCAAATCACTGACCAATTCGGCGTTTACGGCACGTTTAGTCGAGCGATTGCCGGGTCGCCGCGCAACATTGCTTGAGACCGGCTGTTGCGGAATGGCTGGCGCGTTCGGCGCGCTTGCGGAAAAATACGAATTATCGAAACAGGTCGCGGCCGATCTGCTTCGCCAGATCGATAATCAACAACCGGACGTTGTGATTGCGTCGGGCACGAGTTGCCGACACCAGATTGTCGATTTGAGCGAGCGCTGGCCGAAACACATGGCCGAACTTCTAGCCGACGCGATCGAGTAAATTATTTAGGCGGCGCGGGCTTTGCCGCCTCGCCCGGTTTTGGTGGTCCATTTCCGGCAGGCGCACCACCGCTGGGAAGATCTTGATCCGGCGCGGCCAGAATATCGTGCTCGGAGTACGATTCCGGATGACTTGCAAGCTCCTTGCGCAATGCGGCAATTTGTTCAGCCGTCACCGGGCTCGCGTTGTTTCCCCATTCGCTCCGCTCGTAAGTAATGACGTCCGCGATTTTTTGATCGGCCAATGTCTTGTCCCACGGTTGCATGACGGCAGTTCCGTACATTTGACCTTTCACCTTGACCGGCCCTTGCAATCCTTTCATCACAATCATCGCCATGCGGCGAGATCCGCCATTCGTAAATTCTGATCCGGCGAGCGGCGGATATTGACCAGGCACGCCTTCACCGTTCGCTTGATGGCAAGTCTGACAGTTCGCCGCAAAAATCTTTTTGCCGCGATCATGCGGCGTTAGTGGAGCTTCAGTAACTCCGCCGGGGCCGCCACCCGGGCCGGTTTTCTTCACCGGAATATAAGCAATGTCCAGACTGTCGCCGGAAAAATTTCCCGAGTAACGGCCGAGATACGCGCCGCCGGCAAAGATCGCCAGGCCATAAACTGCGATTAGCCAGATCGACAGCGGCTCAAGTCCGACCCGCGGTTCACGTTTCTCGCGTTGAATGGCAGCATGCACTTCCTGGACGTCGGCGGTCTCGCCGTAATCCATTCCCTGGCGAGTAAGCGACGAAGGATTTGAAGGTTTACCGTTCATTTCTTCGGTGCTGCCGGTTGCGAACCTGCTGGCGACGCTGCCGGAGCTCCTGGTTGTGCTGCCGGCGAGCCGGCAGCCGGCGCAGCGCCGGGCGCACTCTTAACTTCTTTCAATGGATGGGATTGGTCCTGCGCCATCAAATATGCCACGAGGCATTTTGCTTCGTACGTCGGAACAACTTCCCAACCGGCGGGCGGCGCGTCGGCGCCAGTCAACTGCAACGCGTCGGCGGATCGTTCGCCAGTGATACGGCGTTTCTCGTAAAGAAATCGATACGCCGGCATGTTTGAATCTCTCGTGTCCGCGCTCATGCTTCGCGGCGAATAGAGATGTCTATGATGCCACGCTTCAGAATAAGCCGGCGGGGTCCCATTCGGATTGGGCGTCGGTGAAGGATTCGTGGCCATGGCAGGTGGGGCTGGCGAAGGCGGCGCTCCCCCCGCTCCCGGCTTGGGAGAAGCAGTATTCGCCGCAGGCGAAGGCGACTGCGCCGGGGCGGCAGGCGATGCCGCGGGGCTTTCCTCCGCGCTTGGAGCAGCCTTGCCCAAATCTGCCAGATCAGGACCCATTCGTTCTTCGCCAAGTAGCACCGGCTGGTCGAACACGTAATCGCGCGGAGCGCTCCGACGCTCACCCCATTTCGGGCGAGGCGACGGACCAGCGTCGCGCACGCGGTCGAGGTCCGCCGAAGCGTAATCCGGACGAAGTTGCCGGCTGTGGCAATAAATGCAGCCGTTTGCGGCATAAACTTGACGGCCTAGTTGAACCATTCCCGATTGAGGCATCGGATAAATGTCATTCTCATCGTCCGGGCTAATTTGCGGATTGAGAGCGCCGATTTGAATATTCGGAATCACGGTTAAACCGACCCACGAAAACGCGAAGGTCCCGAACAAACCGATGAACAGCGGGATCAATCCTTTCATAATTTTTCTCCCGAAAAACTCCGGCTACCCTCGCGGCTTTGCCGTGCACCGTGCTCGTCCCAGCTCGCTCGGTTCATAACTGCGGCTCCGATCCTTCCGGTTCGACGGGATTGAGAAATGTCGGAACCGTCGAGGTGCGACCGAGACCGAACAACATTAGGCCAAAATGGAATGCAAAAATAAAATGCGACGCGGTTAACAATAATGCCGCCAGCGACAGGCCGCGGAGATATGGCAGCACACTTTGGAGACTTTCGATGAACGGAAGCGTGGGGTCATCCTGGCTCGATCCCTGAACCAATCCGCCAACTAGCAACATCAAAGACAGCAGCCCAATACCATACGCCGATGCCCAAAAATGAAGTTTAATGAGCGTGGCGTAACGCCATTCGCGGCCCACTAGTCTCGGCACGATGTAATACATCGAGCCGAACATAATCATCGTGAAGAACGCGTAGAGACCGATTTGCGAATAGGCCACGTTCGCTTCGGTAAAATGGAGATAGCGCGCAGTCGAACGAAGCGAGATCAGGATACCGACAATGCTGAAGATCGTGTACGACATCGCTCCGAAGACGGTGAATCGAAGCGTCGGACTGTATCGCATCACCGGGAAATAACCCTGCATCGTCATATGATGATTCAGGCCAACCGTCGCCACCGGAATAATCGTCAGGATCGTGGCCGAGATGCTTGCCGTAATCATCCATGCCGGGAACGGACCGTCGACCAGGCGTTGCATTCCGGTCCAGCTCGAGAACAGCGCGTAGGTCCAAAAGCCGATTGTCGCCAGATGATAACTGTAGACGGGACGACCAATCACTTTCGGGATCATGTAATAAGCAGTGCCCAGTCCGATGGCACCCAACCAGAGAAACAGCAGATTGTTCGCGTACCACCAGCCAACTACGGCCTGCATCACGCCTTGGACAGGCGCGACGAACAGCATCACCTGCGTGGCAGCGTAGAGCCACGGAAACCAGAGGAACGCGCCGAGCAGGTACCATTGCGTGATGTAAATCTGCTCGCCCCGACGGAAACGAAACATCAAGATCGCCCACGAAATAATCAGGGCGTAAGCCACCAAAAGAATCAGCGCCGCGTAAGGCGGAAATTCCAGCCACTGATAACCAGTGCTGTAGCCCATTAGAATTGCAATGACGCCGACCAGAACGCCAATGTTCCAGAAGCAGGTCCCGGTCACGAGCAGGAGCGGATGCCGCAAAGTTGTCCGGCACAATCGCGCCATCAGCCAGATCGCCGTTCCCATCCCGACCATCGACGCCCAGCCGTAAATCATCACGTTCATCTCGACCGGGCGCAGACGGCCCCAGGTCAGGAAACTGACGTTCGAAAACCAGTCAGGCGAATGCAGATCGAATGAAACAAAACCCGCCAGCAGTGTTCCAATCAGCAGCCAAACCATCGCCGACGCGTAAAACATCAGCACCGGAACACGCGTCGAAGCATCGATAATCGCGCGCTCGAGCTGTTCAGCGTCGCCCGCCGTCGCCGAGATAGCTGGTTGCTTCAATGGTATGTCAGTGGCTGAAGTCATTCGTTAGGCAAATTCATGGTGACGCCGCGGGCGCGGCAGCAGGAGACTTGGGCGCAGCTCCCGGCGAGGCATTGGCGCCGGGTTGAGTTCCGGGTTGCACCGGCGGCGGATTTACGGCGGCCGCAGGTTGACCATGCGCTTCGGAACCAGGGCCCGCGACTGAAGTCGGTTTCGGTGTTCCAGTCGCGTGCGGCGAAGCGGATTGCGCCGGCGACGCAGCCGGCGCAGCACTCGCGGCTGATGATGCTTCCGGCGCCGGAGTTGCGATCGGCCCAGCTACCGTCGGTTTCTTATTTGCCAGTTCCGCGACGGTCAACTGCATCGAGCGTTCAATCGGTATTCGCACGCTGCCTTTATTTTTGTCGATCCACGCGTAAGCGGTCAGGGCTTTGGCGTCTTCGTCGCGCAAATCCTTCAGCTTCTTTTCCCGGTTTTGCGCGCGTTGCTGTTCGTAAGTATCGCCGCGCGGCGCGGGGCCGATTATCCCAACGGCGAGTGCGCCAAACAAAACCATCAATAGCACGACACCGAGCCACGTCGAAAACGGCGCGGGCGATTGCACCTGTTGTCGGATTTGTTCGGTGTCGGCCATTTCAGTTCACCAGTTTCAAAGATTCGATGAGCCGCGGGTCCCGCACCGGAAAGAGCGAAGTCTTTCCGACAATGCGCAGAAAAGCGAAAGCGAGCGTGGAGCCCATGGCGATGAGCGCCACAAAGTCCCACAAGCTCACGTGAACGCCGGTCCCGTGCAGCGCGGGCAGCACAACCAGGTACATGTCCAGCAACTGCATGAATAGGATCCAGCCCGCGACATAACAAAGTTGGTTTGGATGTTTCTTGATCGAGCGCAAAAGCAAAATCACAAACGGTCCAAAAAAGCGGCCGAACACCAGCAGCATGCTCAAGTACCACCAGGACTCGGTGTTACGGACCAGAAAGTATTTCGTCTCTTCCGGCATGTTCGCATACCAGATGAGCATGTATTGGCCGAAACCGATGTAGGCCCAGAAAACACAGAAGGCGAACATCCATTTCCCCATAATGTGATAATGCTCGAGCGTAACGACGTTCTTCAGATATCCGGCTTTACGCAGAGCGGTGATCACCAGCACCAGCAACGACATCGAGCTTCCCGCAGCGCCGGCAAAAATGTAGACGCCGAACATGGTCGAGAACCAGCGGTACTGCAGGCCGAGCAACCAATCATACGCGCCGAAAGTGAGACAAAGAGCGAACAACGGCAGACTGACGAACGAAACTCTGCGCAGCCAAATGGTGAACTGCGGATTGCCGTTCTTGTCCTGCCGAACCGAAAACTTTTTCAGAAGCTGGGACGCAATGATGAAAAACCCGAGGAAAAACACCGCGCGCATGACGAAGAAGTTCAAATTCAGGTAAGCGCGCTTTGAATCGAGGTTCTCTTCTTTTCCTGGCGCAATGTTCATCCAGTCGTAGAGATGATGCCGCAAAAGAAAAATCGGGATGAAGAAAAGCGCGAGAATGCCAAACAGGACGGCGATGTTTTCCAGTTGCCGGCGAACAACCACCGTCCATTCCGCATCGACCGCGTAGTGCACAATCGTCCAGAAAAAGCAGCCTGCGCAAAGTGTGAAAAAGAACGCGAACGCGAATAGCCACGAGTAACTGAACTGGTGCGGATCAATCGCCGCGCCGGCGCCGCAAAGGGCAAGCGCGACAAAAGCGATAACTCCAAGCAAAACTGACAGTCCGGCGAATCGTCCGCTCTCGAAGTATTCGCCTTCCGGCGTTGGAGCATTATGCACGCGTTCGCTCATTTCTTTGGCGCCTCCGGTTTGGCTGCAGCTCGGTTGTTCTCGGCCGGTTTGCTTTCGACGGGCTTGTCCAGATCCGCACGATGTTCGGGCGGGACGTCCGCGACCGCCGCGCCCTGGCTCCGCTGCAACGCACGCAGGTAGGCAATAATCGCCCAGCGATCAGCGACCATGATCGTCGGACCGTAAGCCATCATGGTGTTCTTGCCGTTTGTGATCGTGTTGAAAATTTCGCCGTCAGCCATCTTGCGGATGCGATCGTCTTGCAAGGTTACAACTGTGGCCAGGCCGTACTGTTTGGTGATGCCGTTACCGGTCGCAGTCGCACCGTGGCACATCGCGCAAGTGATGTTGAATCGCTGACGGCCGCGCTCCAGTAAGTCCGGAGTGACCGGAACTGGAATTCCGGTTCCCCAATTGTTGCCCATCTTCCCGGTGTCCATGTAGTCAGTGCCGACGCTGAATCCGTGCGGCATGGTTTGAGATTCGGCAGCGGGCGCAGCCGTCTCCGGCTTCGGCATTTCGTAACCGATTGGCACCGTTCCGTTAATTGGCATGCGCGGGCCGCGGCCGTCGGCGAAAAATTTCAACGGCGACTGTGCGCGCACTTTCATTTGCCGCACCATGTCAGGAAAAAGCTCCCACGGCTCGTTGGTGGTTTTTTCTCCGCGAAATCCAAGCACCGCCACCCCGGCGAGCGTGATCAAAAGAGAAATTAAGAGAAAGCCGCGCAACATAATCAATCCTCGTGCACGATGGTGATGTGTTGGCCGCCGCTGCGTTCAAGTAGTTCGCGCGCCTCAACTTCGGTAAAACGGGGATCCCGCGCCTCAATCACGAGGAAAAATCCGTCGTTGGTCGCGCGAGCAAAACGGTCCCAGTTGAAAATCGGATGATGCGGTCGTGGCAGACCATTCATGATCAACACCGCGAAGAACGCGGCGAAGGCCGAGAAAAGCACCGTCAGCTCGAACATGATCGGAAAAAACGCAGGCACGACTCTCCAGTCGTAGGGTTTGCCGTGGACGATCAACGGGTAAAGGCCCCACGAAGCGCCAAATTCGATGAACATCGCGGTCGAGATACCCAGGATCCCGCCAATCAAGACAACCGCACTCAACCACGACTTACCGAGGCCCATCGCGTCGTCCATTCCGTGAATCGGAAACGGCGAATGCACGTCCCAGCGTTTGAAACCCGCGTCGCGCACCATTTTCGCCGCTTCAAAGAGCGCGTGGGTGCTCGGATATTCCGCAGCCATCCCGTAAACCTCGTGACCGTAGGGCGTTCTCATGTGCGCTGTATTCCCCCGGCTTGAACTGGATAATGACCGTTCGGCGGGGTGTAATGCGGGTCGGCGTCAGGAAGAACGATTTTCACTTCCGACATCGCGATCATTGGCAGGAAGCGAATGAACAGGAGGAACAACGACGTGAAGATTCCAAGTGTGCCGATGAACGTCCAGATGTCGACCCAGGTTGGAATAAACAGGCCCCAGGAAGATGGAATGAAATCGCGATGTAACCCACCCACGATGATGATGAAACGTTCGAACCACATGCCGGCGTTCACGCACATGCAAACGAAGTAGACGACCAGAATGTTGCGCCGACACCAGCGGAACCAGAAAAGTTGCGGTGAAAGCATGTTGCAGAACAACATGCCCGTCCACCAATACCACCAATACGGGCCGAGCACGCGGTTCCAAAACGCGAACCGCTCGTAAGCGTTGCCGCTGTACCAAGCCACGAAAAATTCCATCGCGTAGGCGTAACTGACAAACGAGCCCGTCAGCAAAATGATCTTTGCCATTTTGTCGATGTGCTGCGGCGTGATGATGTCGTGCAATTTAAAAATCGAGCGCGCCGGAATCAGCAGGGTCAGTACCATCGCGAATCCGCCAAAAATCGCACCTGCCACGAAGTAAGGCGGGAAAATCGTCGTGTGCCAGCTCGGAAGGATCGACGCCGCGAAGTCGAATGACACGACGCTATGGACGGAAAGCACCAGCGGCGTGGAAAGTCCCGCCAGGAGTAGGTACGCCATCTCGTAATGGCGCCAGTTGCGGTTCGAGCCGCGCCATCCACACGCGAAAACGCCGAACAAAAATTTTTTGATCTTCGTTGTCGCCCGATCGCGCAACGTCGCGAGGTCGGGGATCAATCCGGTGTACCAAAACAAAACCGACACCGTGAAATAGGTCGAGACCGCGAACACGTCCCACATCAGCGGGCTGCGGAAGTTTTGCCAGATGCCGTAATTGTTCGGAATCGGCGCGAGATACCAGGCCATCCAAACCCGACCAACGTGAATACCGGGGAAGATCGCGGCGCACATGACCGCGAACAACGTCATTGCCTCGGCCGATCGATTGATCGACGTGCGCCATCTTTGGCGCAGCAAGTACAAGATCGCGGAAATCAACGTTCCGGCGTGTCCAATACCGATCCAGAACACGAAGTTCGTGATGTCCCAAGCCCAGCCGTTCGGAATGTTATTGCCCCAAACGCCGACGCCAGTCGATATCTGATAGCCGATACAAAACAGACCGAACATCGCGATCGCGGCAGTGATGGTGAAACAGACCCACCACCAGCGCGGCGCGCGGTCTTCGACTACGCCTGAAATACGCTCGGTGATCCAGGTGAAGTTGCGGCGATTCAGCACCAATGGGACGCGTTCAAGCGGACGCTCGACCGTCGAGGACGCTTCGCCTCGGATCAAATCTGGCGCTGTGGAAGTGTCGTCCATTTAGTATGTCACGCTTTCGCTTCCGGACAGGCCACCGCAATGTTCGCGGCGTCCGGCATCTTCGGATTGGGATTACGAAGTCGCGCCAGATAACTCGTACGCGCCTTTATATTCAAATAATCGAGCAACCGATAATTGCGATCGGCCGCTTTCAGCTTCGAAACTTTGCTCTCAGGATCCTTGATGTCGCCAAACGTGATTGCTTCGTGCGGGCAGGCCTGCGCACAGGCTGAGGTGAACGAATCGCGCGGAATCCGGAGATCGCCGCCGGTCGCACCAACCCGCGCGTGGGTGGCGATTTTCGCCTCCTCAATTCGTTGCACGCAAAATGTGCATTTCTCCATCACACCGCGCATCCGAACGGTGACGTTTGGATTCTTTTGCAACTTTGTGACGTCGGGTGCGCCCTTTTCTGTGAACGGCGCGATGTATTCCTGATAGATGCCGAACTGCCCGGCGATCTTCTTCTTGCCGACGGGGCGCTGGTTGTAGTCGAAGAAATTAAAGCGGCGCACCTTAAACGGGCAATTGTTCGCGCAGTAACGCGTGCCGACGCAGCGATTGTACGCCATCACGTTGAGACCGTCCTCACTGTGAATCGTCGCGTTGACCGGACAAACCGTTTCGCACGGCGCGTTCTCGCAGTGCTGGCACATCATCGGTTGATGCACGACCTCGGGGTCCTGCGGAAATTCACCGTTGTCCTCATCGAATTTCTTCGCGCTGGCAAAATAACGGTCGATCCGGATCCAATGCATCGCGCGGCCGTGCGAGACCTGTAATTTTCCGACGACTGGTACGTTGTTTTCGGCCTGGCAAGCGATCACGCATGCGCTGCAACCGGTGCAAACATTGAGGTCTACCACCATTCCCCACTGCTGTTCGCCAGTCAGCGGCGGATGAGCATACAGCGAAGGTAAATATTTTTGTGGCTCATCGATGCCGGCGCACTTCTCGACGAAATTATTGTCCTCGCGGTACTCGTCGAGCTTCGCTTCGCGCACGAGTCCGCGGCCTTCGATGCTCCAGTGATCTTGCGTGATCGAGAGCGGATATTTTTTGCCAACTTTCGAAACCTTGATGCTCTCGATTGTTTTCCCGTCCGCGACCACGAAATGCGGATTGGCGGCAGTCCTAAGGAAATACGCGTTGAAACCTGGAACATCGCCGGTTGGCGGATTGTCCGCCGCGGAGTCACCGGCATATGGCAACGGGCCGCGACCAGCGATCGGGCGACCGTATCCAAGCGAAATGGTCACGGAGTTCTCCGCGTGTCCGGGCGACACAATGGCAGCGAGCACAAGTTCGCGCTGAATTGGTTGATCATTCGCATCGTGCGCTGCTTCCGCGATTGCGATCTGAACGAGATCGCCAGTCACAACGCCAAGTGAGGCGGCAAAGTTGGGACTCATCATCGCGCCATTGTCCCATGTCAGCTTGGTAATCGGGTCCGGCATCTCCTGGAGCCAGCCGTTGTTGCTGTACCGGCCGTCGTCCATTGCGTAACTGCGGACAAAAACAATCTCGGGTGATTCGGCCGTCGGCAGAGACGTCGCCGACCAAAGTTGTTTGGCGGGACCGCCCGCAGCAGCGGCGTTAAACGCCGCTGGCCGATCGTGCAAAGCAACATGACCAGCAAAGCCATCGTGCAAAAACTTCGACCACGCAGTTTGAAAATCTCCTGGAGGCCTGGTTGCTCGGAAAGTTTCTTGGATGAACTCCGGTCCCTCAACTTTCGGCCGGCCAAGCAACGCGTTCAGCAGTTCAATCTCACTCAGACCGCCAAATAGCGGCAAAATCATCGGCTGGATCGACAAATAGGAACCGTCTGCCGCAAGCGCATCGCCCCACGTCTCTAAATAATGCGCCATTGGCGCGTGCCATTGGCTGATTGCCGACGTTTCATCCTCGTGATAACCGAGCCGCACCACATCCGGCACTTTCTTTTGAAGCTCAGTCCAATCGACCGGAACTTTCTTGTCCGGATCCTGCGCGACCGCGCGCGGAGCGTTGTAAACCGGATCGCCGCCGAAAATAAAGAGCTGCTTGATTTCGCCGCCGCTCATCCGATCGGCTAACTGCAAAATGCTCTTGTTGTTTCGATTTCGCGGAAATTCGCGGATTACAATTGTGCGGCCGATATTCTTAAGAGTGGAATTAATCGCGTAGGCCAGCAGTTGGACGACGACCGGCTGTTGCTGGCCCGCCAGGACGATGCTCGAACCCGATTTTGCGACCAAATCGTTCGCCAATTCGCTGAGCCACTGTTCGTTGAATTCCGACGTTGCGGACGGAGTGGTGAGCGTTCCAAGCAATGAGACCAATCCGGAATCTTTTGTCAGCGCGCCAATCTTTCCGGCAAGGAGGTAAGTGAAGATTGGGATCTGGCTCGCCGGTAAACGCAACCGATGGTCCGCCATCGCGCCGGTGATTGTGAACCGGTTCTCCACCACATACAGCCGGTTCATCGCATCGCTGGCCGACTTCACACGTCGCCGAGCAGTAAACCCTTGCGCGGCCGCGAGATCGCCTTCGCCGCAGTCGAGAAAATCGCTGTCGAGCGCGAGCACCACATCGGCCCGGTCGAACCGCGGAATCAGTCGAACGTTTTCGCCGAAGCTGACGTGCGTCGCGTAGTTTTGGGCGTCGCTCATAGCCGGTTCGTAAACGCACCACGTCATTTTCGGGAACGCTTTCTCGAGTTCGGTGCGCAATCTTTCGCGCGTCGGCGAATGCACTTCCTCCACCAGGAAGGCCAAACCGTCGCCGGAACCAAATTGCCCTCGCAATTTGTCGACGTAAGCGTCGAACTCCGCGCGGGCGGATTCTTTCCCGTGATTCACAAACCGGCGCGACCGTGTCGGATCGTAAAGATCGAGAATTGATGCCTGGGCAAAAACGTCCGTCCCGCCCGACGACGCCGGGTGATGCGGATTGCCTTCCAGTTTGATCGGCCGGCCATCAACCGTCGTCGCGATGAGCGGAATGGCGCCGGTACGCCGCGGCATCGCGGTCGCGTAGTAGAGGAATTTTCCCGGAATCGTCCACTCCGCGCTTTTGGTGAATGGAACGAGGTGCATCTCCGGCCGACGGCAACTCGTTAGGCCGATGCCCGCGAGCGCCATCGAAGCGCCCATCAACTTCATGAAATCGCGGCGTGACCAATCGTTCTCCTCCAACTCGGAAGCGCCCGCTGGAAACTCGCGCTCAAGCCACTCACGAAACTCCGGTGTGTTGCTATATTCGCCGAGACTGCGCCAGTATTTCTTGCCGGTCAGCGGCTCTGGTGGATGTTGAAAGACGCGTTTCATCGGTGGCAGGTTTGGCAATTTTCCGACGTTGTGATATTCCAGCGTTCCTTCAACGTCTGGCCAATCTCAGCTTGAGTGAGGTGTTTCTTTTTCGACCAATCTTCGGCCACGCCCTGCGGCTGGCCGTATTTCGCAACAAATTCAGCCGGGTTCACGTCCTCGGGTTTCCAATCGAGGTTGGTGATCTGATCCTCCGGGCGCAGGAAATTCTCCGGATGGCGATGGCATTCCAGACACCACGCCATGCTCATCGGTTTCGCATCATAGACCACGGGCATGTGATTGATCTGGCCGTGACAACTCGCGCAGGAAATTCCCCGGTTCACGTGCGCTGCGTGATTGTAAAAGACGTAATCGGGAAGTCGATGGATCCAAACCCAGTCGATTGGGCGGCCGTCTTTCCAACTTTGGCGCACCGGCTCGAGCTTCGGATTGTCTTTCTGGACCTGGCTGTGACAGTTCATGCAAAGCTGTGTGTTCGGCACGTTCGAATGCGCCGCCATTTCCACGAAGCTGTGGCAATAACGACAATCCATTCCGAGCTGCGTCACGTGGATGTCGTGCGGAAACGGCACTGGCTGGATCGGCTGATAACCGACCTTGGTGTATTTGGGCGTGACATAATACCAAGTGGCGGCGGTCAAACCGCAAACAATTAAAATGCTGGCCACGGCCATCTGCAGCGGCAACCAATTCGTCCAACGCGGAAAAAAATTTGCCATAAATCAGCGGACGCCCTGTCTGCCCAGATTCAGCCGACAATTTAGAAACGAACCTGAAGTGATATTAGGATGTGCTTCGTTCAAACGCTGCTGAGTTGAGGTTGTTTGCTCGCCTGCCGGGAAGCCAAATTGTATAAGTGGTCACAATGACGGCAAAAGAAAATTCACGATTCATTTTCATAGCGTCACGATCAGCTTTCCCGATACAGAAAAGTGACGGATTCGCAAAGCTGATCACGTCAAAACTTGGGCAAACCGTCAAGTGAAAGCGTTCGCGACCCTATTTTTGTTTTGCGCGTTAAATTTCCCGGCCAACGCCGCGACTGACGATGCCGACCTTCTGCTTTTCAACGGAAACGTTTACACCGTTAACGAAAAACAGCCGCGGGCCGAAGCGATCGTGGTCAAAGGCGGACGGGTTCTCCTCGTTGGTTCAAATGATGACGCGCGAAAATTTCACGCCGCGCGCGAGATCGATCTCCACGGTCGCACCGTTGTCCCCGGCCTGACCGATTCGCATTGCCATATCTTTGGAATCGGAGAGCGCGAGCTGACTTTGAACCTCGAAGGCACGAACACGCTCCAGGAGTTCCTGGCAAAGATTTCGCAGCGCGCGACGAAGACCGAGCCCGGGAAATGGATCACGGGACGCGGCTGGATCGAAACTTTTTGGACGCCGGCACAATTCCCGACACGTCAGGATTTGGACAAAGTTGCTCCGGAAAATCCCGTCTTACTCACCCGCGCTGACGGTCACGCATCCGTCGCCAACTCCGCCGCGCTAAGAATTGCGAACATTGACAAGAACACGCCGAATCCGTTCGGCGGCGAAATTCTGAAAGCCAAGGCGACTTGCGAACCAACCGGAATGGTAACGGACAACGCCCAGGACCTCGTCCGAAAAAATATACCAAAGCCAACCCCGGATGAACGCGAGCAAGCGTTGCTCACGGGGATTGAGCGCGAACTAAAACTGGGCTGGTGCGAAATCCAGAACGCAGGCAGTCACAAAGAGGACATCGATCTAATCAAGAAAGTTTACTTCGACGGCAAGGCGCGGATCCGTTTCGTCAACTGCGTTTACGGTCCGGGGGAAGACGCGCAGAAATTCTTGAACGAAGGCGCAATCATTGATGGTTTCGAGCATCATTTCACTCAGCGCACGATCAAAGTTGTGTTCGACGGCGCGCTCGGCTCGCGCGGCGCGGCCTTGCTAAAACCCTACAGCGATGCGCCGGACACGTCCGGCTACCTCACCGAAAAGCCAGAGGAGCTGCGGCCGATGTTTGAAGAAGCATTGCGTCGCGGCATTCAGGTCGAGACCCACGCGATCGGCGATCGCGCGAACCGCACGATTCTCGATTTATACGAAGCGGCATTTAAAGCGGTCCCGCCCGATCAGCGACCAATCAAAGAACCGCGATGGCGCGTCGAGCACGCGCAAATTGTCGATCCAGCGGATCTGCCGCGATTCGCAACGCTCGGCGTGATTCCGTCGATGCAGCCTTCGCATGCGATCAGCGACTTGTTCTTCGCGCCGAAACGATTGGGAATGGACCGCCTCGCCGGCGCCTATGCGTGGCAATCGTTCCTAAAATCCGGTGTGATCATTTGCGGCGGATCCGACGCGCCGGTCGAGCGCGGCGAACCGATGATTGAGTTTTATGCGGCCGTCTGGCGTAAAAGCATCAAAGGCGAATCAGGACCGGGCTGGCATCCCGAACAAGCTGTCTCGCGTGACCAGGCCCTGAAAATGTTCACGATCTGGCCGGCGTTTGCGTCGTTTCAAGAAAAGGACAAAGGCTCGATCGAAGTCGGAAAACTTGCTGACTTCACAGTGTTGTCGGCCGACATCATGAAAATCCCGCCGCCCGAAATTCTGACAACTCAAAACGAGATGACGATTATCGGCGGCGAAATTGTTTACGCACACTAAGCTTGAACAGAAGAAGGTTGACCATGGATTACACAGATCAATACGGATAAATTTGGAATACAACCGATTTCGCAATCCGTGTCATCCGTGAAATCCGTGGTTGTCTTAGTGTGCCAAGAAATAAGTCGCGACGATCGTCAGCAGAAAATACGAAACCAGAATCGCCGCGCCGCCGTACTCCTTCGCCATCCGTTGGCCCAAGAACAGACAAAGGACTGCAATCGAAGAAACCATCGCGCCGCAATACGCGATGACCGAATTATGCGCGAACAGCAGGGCAAAGAATCCGATCCCGCTCAGCACGCCGGCTGAAACCTCTATGATCGTGAGAATCGTAAACAACAGTGCGACCGCACCGGCGAGCGGACTTTTGGCGAAATGACCTTTCAGGAATTCCAAGTTCCCCTGACGGTCCACAATTTTGTCGATCCCCGACTGCAAGAACAAAATCGCGAGAAACGCGGAGACGAGAAGCTGAATCAAGTATACCGGAATAAACACGCCTCAGCCTAATCAGCCGTGGCTCAAATCACGAATACAAATATTCATCGTGATACTCCCGCTGAGGGGCGAACTGGACGGTTTGGTCGCCGCCGGATTCGGGATACTCGAAGATTTTGCCTTCGTAATTGCGGATCACGATTTTTTCGTTGTCGTGATAGAGAACGTAACCGGGATTGATCGGCACTTTGCCGCCGCCGCCGGGCGCGTCGATCACGTATTGCGGCACGGCGTAGCCGGTGGTGTGACCGCGCAAGCCTTCGATGATCTCGATCCCCTTCGCGACCGATGTGCGCAGATGCGATGAGCCGTTGATCAGATCGCACTGGTAAATGTAATACGGGCGGACACGGCACATTAGCAGTTTGTGCACGAGCGTTTTCATCGTCTCGAGATCGTCGTTCACACCGGCCAGCAGCACACTTTGGTTGCCGAGCGGAACGCCGGCGTTCGCCACACGCTCGAGCGCTTCCTTCACCTCGATCGTAAGCTCACGTGGATGATTCACGTGCACGCTCATCCAGAGCGGGTGATGCTTCGCCAGAATCGCGCATAGATCGGGCGTAATCCGTTGCGGCAGGAAAATCGGAACTCGTGTTCCGATCCGTAGAAACTCGATGTGTTTGATCGCGCGCAGCCTCGTCAGCAACTTGTCGAGCTTGTCGTCGCTGAAAATCAGCGCGTCACCGCCGCTTAAGAGCACGTCGCGAACTTCGGTGTGTTGTTCGAGATAACGAAACGCTTCCTCGAAATCGGTGTGCAGTTCCTGTTCTCCGACGCCACTGACGACCCGGCTGCGGGTGCAGTACCGGCAATACGCAGCACAACGATCGGTCACCAAAAACAAAACCCGGTCCGGATAACGATGCACCAGGCCCGGCACCGGCATGTGCGAATCCTCGCCACAAGGGTCGGCCATATCGTAGGGCGAACCCCAGGTTTCTTCGACGCGCGGAACGACCTGCCGCCGGATCGGATCGTTCGGATTGTCGCGCGGGATCAGGTTGAAAAAGTGCGGGGTGACCGCGAGCGCGAGCTTGTCGCCCGAAAGCAGAACGCCACTGCGCTCCTCGTCGCTCAGATCGATAAACTGTTCCAGCTGCGGCAACGAAGTAACACGGTTCTTCAGCTGCCACTTCCAATCGCTCCAGGACTCGGGCGCAACGCCGCCATTGCCAGACCAATAGCCGGGCGCATGCGACACGAACTCTTTTCCATCTCCGCTTCCAAGAGTTTGCATTTAAGTAAGGATCAAAACGCTAAGACCGCCCGGTTTTGTGTCAACGCGCGCACTGAAAAGTGCGCCGCGCACCGATACCTTATCCGGCTTTTTCCCTACTGGACGGTGACCAGCGTGCCGATCGGAATCTCGGCGAACAGCTTTCGCGCGGTTTCGCCCGGCAAACGAATGCAGCCGTGCGAAGCAGGATAATTTGGGACAACGCCTTCGTGCATTCCGAAATCGAGACAGCTCAATCGCATGAAATACGGCATATCGACGTGGTAAATCGTCGAACGATGATTTCTTTCCTTATCGGTGATCACGAAATTGCCGCGTTTCGTCGAGTAGCCTTCGCGGCCAGTCGAACAAACCGAATCCAAAACCGGAACGCCGTCTTTGATTAGCGACATCTTCTGTGACGAAAGCGAGATTTCGATGCGCAGCTTTTCGGGAGCCGGCCCGCTTCCCAACAGAAGCTGTGCCGACTGCCAATTGCCCAGTTCAGCCGCGAAATAAAGCGCAATCATCTTGTAGCGCCCGGTCGAGCGGTTGCGCTCGGCGCCCGATTGCAAAAGAGCGCGCACGTAATCCGTTCGTCCGAGGCCGGCTGCCAGCATCAGACAGGTAACGTTCTTGTCGTCCTCGATGTAATTGCGGAATGATTTCGAGGGGAGCGTATCCAGGAATTCCTGGTCGTACTTTCCGGTAAGGGTCGTGTTCGGATCAGCGCCGCATTCGAGCAAGGTTGTAAACAACGGCGCGTTGTCCATAGCGATGGCATACGCCAACAGCGGCACCCTTTTTCCTTCCGGCGTCGGTTGGGGAATGTGTTTGGAGAGCAGTAGCCGAACGGAGTCGCGATCACCAGCCCGCAGAGCACCATCCAGCGCCCGCAACGCGGCAACGCTCCATTGTTCGAACCGCGGCAACTTCGAAAGAATATCCTGGGCAACCTTTGTGTTCGGACTTCCCAGTGCAAGAGTCAACAACTCGCCGCTGTCGCCGTAGGCCAATTCGAGATTTGGCGTCAGACTGAGAAGAAGATCGACAACCTCGATCTTCTGCGCCTTGACCGCGTAATAGAGTGCGGAATGGCTGGCGCGGTCCCTCGCTGCAACGTCTGTGACGTGACCAATCAACGTGCGGACCGTCTCCAAATCACCGTGCATTGCCGACACCATCAGCGGTGTGACTCCCGCATCGTCCGCGAGGTCGCCACTTGCACCGGCATCAAGAAGTCTTCCTACAAGAGCGCGGTCGTCCCGCAAAACAGCGGTGAAAAGCAACGAACGCTCGCTTGTGACGCGGGCGTTTGGATCGTCATGTTCGACGAAATAACGGTCGATCAACGAGGTTTGATGCGTATCCAGTGCGCGAACAAACTCTTCAGCTGTGATCGGTTTGGCGGAGTGCTGATGAAACGCAAACCGTACCGCGACAAGCACAAAAAGGCCTGCGACGATGCCCACCAGTGCCTTGTTTAAGCCTACTGAACGCATATCCGGAGAGAGCCGACCGATAGTATATCATCAGTCAAGCCGTTTGCCTTGCAATTCCGACACTTCTCGGGCCCGAGGACCGAGTGGACTGCGCCGTTGAACGTAGCATGTTCAATGCTGTCCAACTTCGAACCGATGCGTTTCATCTTAATTCCAGTCATAATTGGCTCCCTTGGCACGATTTCGATTTTCGGAGCTACTCCCGAACTCCCACC
>Ga0209009_1000040_pt1 | contig 58291 bp, 49 predicted proteins | sample BlaSpr_A8_OM3_M2_FD_187979 | JGI IMG/M metagenome (GOLD analysis project Ga0209009, IMG submission 187979) | Forest soil microbial communities from Thunder Bay, Ontario, Canada - Black Spruce, Ontario site 2_A8_OM3_M2 (SPAdes) (version 2) | ecosystem: Environmental > Terrestrial > Soil > Boreal... | reverse complement strand
AACCCCGGAACTGGCCAAGGAAAACGCTGCGCTAATTCCCGAGGTCATTCTCACCGCGGCTGACACTTTTCACGAAATGCTCGCCGCCTATCGCGACCATCTGCAGCCGCCCGATGGCGGCGCGCTACGCGATCACATCAATCGTCTATTGCACAAGAGCGCGGTCCGGCCGGAGAAAGCATCCGACGAAGCGAAATTCGAATGGAACGAATATGAGCGCTTGATGATCGCTGAGGCATCTCGACGCGGCGAATCGATCTATAACCTCGCGCTCTATCTGGATTCGGAATCGCTGCTCCCAGCCGCGGCTTTCGAGCTTGTGCGCAAAGCGCTCGAGGGTGCCGGAAAAATCATGTTTCTGCGTCCGGAAAAGGCCGCACAAGCGGCCAGCACAAATTTAATTGAAGCTGCACTTTCCAGTGAGAAGTCTGTCGATTGGATTCGGAAGCATTGCCAGGTTCCTTCGGTGGTTTCGCGCATCTCCGTGGTGAAATGTACTGTCGCGGAAGCCCCACCTCGCGATCTTCTGGAGATTCTCGTCGAAGCCGAAGCGACTGCCCTGTCCGCCAAGGCTGATGCCGGCAGATCGGACACGGCGCTCGATCATCAAGAGGATTCGCGCGAAGGCGGCACGTCTTCGGGTCTAGCCCACGCCGCAGCGGAAAACACCTTGCGCGTGGACGCCGGACGCATCGACATCGTGATGAATTTAGTGGGTGAGCTGATCATCGGAAAGTCCATGCTGCAGCGGACCATTAACGAATTCGAGCGTGCGCATCCGAAAGATCCCCTGCGCGGAAAATTCGCCGACGCTTTAGCGTTTCAATCTCGCGTTCTCGGGGAGCTTCAAAAGTCTGTAATGAAAATACGCATGGTCCCGGTGGAACAGCTCTTCCGCCGTTTCCCTCGCGTCGTGCGCGATGTAGCCAAATCAAGAAACAAAGACATTAATCTTGAAGTCGCCGGTCAAAATACCGATTTGGACAAAAGCATTCTCGACGCTCTCGCTGAACCTCTCGCGCACTTGGTTCGCAACGCAGCGGATCACGGCATCGAAACTGCCGCGGAGCGCCAAGCCGCTGGCAAGCCTGTCCGCGGCACCGTTCGTTTGGATGCTTACCATGAGGGTGATCAGGTCGTGATCGAAATTTCCGACGATGGGCGCGGCCTCGACCGAGACAAAATTCTGCGTCGTGCGATCGAGCGCGGCATCGTCACCGTGAACGACACGGCGCGTCTGAATGATTCCGACATCATGCATTTGATTTTCGCGCCCGGCCTCAGCACCGCAGACGAAATAACCGAGATATCCGGCCGTGGCGTCGGCTTGGATGTCGTTAAATCCGCCGTCGACAATTTGAAGGGCTCCATCGAACTCGAAAGCGATCTGGGGCAAGGCACAACTTTCCGCTTGATGGTTCCGCTCACCCTGGCGAGCATTCAGTCACTCCTGTTCCATGTCTCGGGGAGGCTCTACGCTGTGCCTCTCGCCACGGTCGTGGAAATTACGCGCGTATCGGAAGGGGAAGTCCATCGTGTGGACAACCACGAAGTATTCCAGTTGCGCGATCAAGTTCTCACACTCGTTCGTCTTGAACGCCTTGAATCGCAGGTCACTCGCGCGCGTGAGAAGCGAATCTTTGTAATTGTGATCGGGTCAGGAAGCCGGAAGTTTGGGCTCGCCGTTGACAGTTTGATGGGCGAAGAAGAGCTGGTGATCAAAGCTCTTGAAGATCGTCTGGTCACTTCGCCGCTGGTGAGCGGTGCTTCCATACTCGGTGACGGAACTGTCGTGCTCATATTGAACGTACCGGCGGTAATTTCGCATTTGTCCAGAATTCAACCTGTGGGAGCCATTGCGTGAGCCTGAACGCAAAAATTCGCGTTCTGGTGGTCGATGATTCGGCGCTGATGCGGAAGCTCATTCCGCAAGTGCTGCATCGCGATCCCAACATCGAGGTTGTCGGCACGGCCATGGATGGAGAAATGGGTCTGAAGAAGATCGCCGAGCTCCATCCGCACGTGGTCACCCTCGATCTCGACATGCCGCGCATGGACGGAATCGAGATGCTGCGCCAGATAACTCGCAAGCACCACGTTCCCGTAATCGTTTTCAGCGCGCAGACCGATCGTAGTGCTTCCATCACTCTAAAGGCCCTCTCGCTCGGCGCTTTCGACTTTGTCACCAAGCCGCAAGATGCTGCTTCGGGCCGCATCGAACATATTGCCGCTGAATTTGCGCTGAAGATAAAAGTCGCCGCCGCTTCGGGCGCTCCGAAGATGATTATCACGGTGCCATCCACCAAGCGCAGAGAACGCAAGGCATCCGTGATGCCCAACTGGCCTTCGCGAGTCGTGGCCATCGGCATCTCCACCGGCGGTCCCAACGCCTTGCAATATCTCTTTTCGCAGCTCCCCGAAGATTTTCCCGGATGTCTTTTGGTCGTGCAGCACATGCCGGAGGGCTTCACAGATATGTTTGCCCGGCGCTTGCATGAATCCTCAGCGATCGAAGTGAAAGAAGCGCAATCGGGCGATCTGCTGCTGGCGGGCCGTGCATTGATCTGCCCTGGAAACCGCCATATGAAAGTTCGGCGAATGGAACATGGCAACATCGCCATTTTGGTGGATCAGCCGAGAGTGAACGGGCACCGCCCGTCGGTGGACGTCCTGTTCCAATCGGTAGCGCAAGAATTCGGCAGCAACGCCATCGCCGTGTTGATGACTGGCATGGGTGACGATGGCGCCGCAGGCCTGGGCGCAGTCCGCTCTGCCGGCGGTCTTACCATGGTTCAAAGCCCCGATTCTTGCGTAGTGGACAGCATGCCTCGCGCCGCAATCGAGCGTGGCTTCGCTTCGCGTGTCGTTTCGCTTTCGAACCTTTCAGGTGTGTTGCAATCGAAATGTGCGGTCGAACGTGCGCCGGCCGAGCCAGTGCCGGCAAAGATTATCGGTGGCAGCGATTGACGAGAAAGATTTCCGAAGGAGATGGTTATGAAACAGTTTGAAGCTTTAACCAGAAAGAAAGACAGAGAGCCCGTTCGCTACTTGGTCGTTGACGATTCCGTCTTCGCGCGAAAGAGTCTTGCCAAGATGATCGAGTCCTTTGGCGGACAGGTAATCGGCGAGGCAGGAGACGGCTGCACGGCCATCACCGAATATGCTCGCACGAAGCCTGATATCGTTCTGATGGACATCACCATGCCGCAGATGGAAGGCATCGAAGCCGTCGAGCGTATCGTCCAGGAACATCCCGACGCTCGCATCGTCATGGTTTCTTCGGTCGGCTATCAGGACAATATTCTTGCCGCTTTGCAAAAGGGTGCGCGCCACTTTGTCCAAAAACCGGTCAAGCCCGATGCGCTTTACGAAATCATCCGTTACGTTCTCAATGACGACGGCGTCACCGCGACAGTCGGCGCCGGCGAGGAGAAATCTCGATGAGGATGGATCTAATCCAACCATTCATCGGTTCGCTGGACGCAGTGCTCGCCGAGATGATGAAGGCGCCAGCAAAAATCGTGGACCTTACCATGGAAGTGGAAGGATATCGTCGTAAAGGTACAGCTGCGGTGGTGACTTTTCGCGGACAAATTGAAGGCCGGGTAATCCTGGACATGGACCCCGGAGCAGCGGCACAAGTCGCCAGCTTGCTTTTCGGCACAGATGTGGCTCCCGATGAAGCAATCGTTAGAGAAACCGTGTGTGAGCTTGCCAACATGGTCATCGGCAACGCCGTAACCCAGCTAAACGACGGCGGATTTCAATTCAAAGTGTTTCCCCCGGAAGTTGTCGCTCAAGAGCAGTGCGCGCAGACGGGAAAAGATTCCGAGGCGACCATACTTTGTTTCGAAACTCCCAGCGGAAACGTGTATCTCAATATTGCCATGAAATATCTACAGCGCCGCAGTCGCGAACGCTCAGCCATACCGGTGGCCTAGGATTTAGGCTGGAACAGTTCCGGCCGCTACTACGATCTAATGCGCCCGAGGACCCACTCTGCGGTATTCCACGCCGTGCCTGAATAGGCCCGCCCTCGGAATCTCTTCTGAATACACCACGTTGGCGGGAAGAAAAATATTCGCGGCATCCGGTGAGTAGGGAACAGCCACCTGAATCAACGCTTGTGTGTCGTAGCGCCGTTTGCTCCGAAAGCACATCCCAACAGGTGAAATGTCTTCGCAAACTGCCAGCTCGTCGTCGCTGTCAGGCTGACGTATGCAGGCCGTCAACCGCGTCTTCATACGCATGCGTTGGCGGGCTCGCTGCTCTTCGCCACCGGGAATCTGCTCCGCTTCCCGCGCGCCTTTTCCGCGAGCGGCTCGCTGTGAGCGTTGCTTTTCATCTTCGTGGGGGGCTTGGGTCCAAATGCTCGGCACACCACAAGTTTTGCAATGCCGCGCGATGCCGCGATTCGTTTCAAACCCGCGCAGCTCCAGCTCGTTCAAATAAGCTACCTCGCGGCTCTTGCAGTAGCTGCAATGCAACAGCATGCGCGCTACCGCCTCGGTGGATTCTGCAATTGGCGGAAATTCAATCTTCCAGAAATCATTCTCATTGTCCAGTATCTCGATCCCATAAAGATGCCCGCCCTTTTGGCGGCCGAATTCCCCTACGATCCTGGCCGCAACGGTCTTCTGAGAATCGGCGCCCGCCTGACGCCTAATTTGGATCTGTTGCTCGGGCTTCAAGTCCCGTTCCAGGATGATCACTGCTCCGCCGCGATTGATCAGAAGCGTGCGAGTTGGCTCCTTAAACTCCTGACCGTTGCTATCGGTGCCGGAAGCTTCCAGCAGCACGGTCAACGAAACACGGTCGGTGCGTCGCATCGACGGCGTACCCATCACTACCTCCTAAGGACGTGGAGACCCCCACTCGTCAAGATAACATACCGCAATGATTCATTGCCTTTCGCGAAACAGAACCGAGACCGCAATAGTTAACTGATTCATCCTGCGCTATCATGAGCGCTCATGGCAAAATTGTCGTTACTTCTGCGCCTCACTATCGCAGGTAGCTGACGTGACCATGGTCTCTTCGCGGCTTCTCCAAGAGATCTTCCGAATAACTTTCTTACTTCTTTGTTCCTGCGTATTTTCGTGTGCGTTCTTAATAACTGCAGTTTCCGCGCGCGCTCAATCAGTTGCTTCGAATGGGGCTCGAGTCGAAGGTGCTGTGCATGACTCCAGCGGCGCTTCGGTTTCCGGGGCCCAAGTGGAGCTGAAATCGGGAGCCTTCTCCGCCGCAATGCCTGTAAATCCATCGGGAAGTTTTGCGTTTGAAAATGTTCCGGGAACTTCCGGCACGATCACAGTCACCGCCAACGGTTTTCAAAAGTTCCGGCAAGATTGGAACGCTTCGGCCGGAAAGCCTGTGCACCTAGATATCGTCCTGGCTCCTGTGCCCTTGGCCCAGCAAATTGTCGTCACTGCAGACCGCACGCCAACGCTAATGAGCGACCTCCCGGCAAGCGACATTCAACTTACGCGCGACGACCTTCAAGCTACGCCAGCTCTCACATTAGATGACGAGCTGCGCCAGATCCCGGGATTCAGCCTGTTTCGACGGTTTAGCAGCCGCGTCGCCAATCCCACCACACAAGGTGTCTCACTGCGCGGCTTGGGCGCGAACGGTTCAAGCCGAGCTCTGGTTCTCGAGGACGGCATCCCCATCAACGATCCTTTCGGCGCCTGGGTTTATTGGGATCGCATCCCGGCCGAATCCGTCGCCAGCGTAGAAATTTCGCAGGAAGGCGGATCCAGCCTCTATGGCAGCGATGCGCTAGGAGGAGTAATCCAGTTCATCACTCGTACCGCCGAGCCTGCAGGGATCTCGCTGGAAACTTCCTACGGGAATCAGAACACTCCCGATCTTTCTCTCTCGGCTGGCGGCCAAAAAGGTCCTTGGGAATCCACTTTTGCCGGTGAAGTATTTAATACGGACGGCTACATTCTCGTTCCGCAAGCTTTCCGTGGAAGCGTCGATACCAGGGCTGGCTCCGATCACGGCGCCGCTGACTTGATGATTGGCAGAAAAATCGGCGCCCAGGATGAAATTTTTGCCCGTGGTTGGCTGCTGGATGAATCCCGCGATAATGGCACTCCGCTGCAAAGAAATGAGACCAAGCTGGGACAAGGCGCGCTGGGTGCAAATTTAACCTTGGGCGATTTCGGTTCCCTTACAGCGAGGTTTTATGCCGACGTTCAAACTTACCACCAAAGTTTTTCTGCCGTAGCTACAAATCGTGATAGTGAAAATCTGACCGATTTGCAGACGGTCCCTTCTCAGGGCCTAGGCGGATCCGTACTCTGGTCGCGAAAATTCGGAAAGCGTCAAACAGTCGTCGCCGGGTTCGACGAACACGAAGAAATCGGCGTGAGCAACGAGATGTTTTTTTCCAGCGGGATGAATTCGTTCGACAAATCTTCCGGAGGGCGTCAACGCACGCTGGGAATATTTGGCGAAGACTTAATCCAGATTACCTCGCGTTGGCTGCTTACGATTAGTGCGCGCGTGGATTACTGGCGTAATTTCGATGCCTCCATAATTTGCAGTCAGGTGAACTTGCCATGCACCTCTCCCAGTGTGAATTTCCCGGACCGTTCAAACGACGCCTTCAGCCCGCGCATGACTTTGGTGTACCAAATTAATCCCAATATCTCGTGGACCGTTTCTGGATATCGAGCGTTTCGCGCGCCAACCCTGAACGAGCTCTATCGATCGTTCCGGCAGGGGAATGTGATCACCGAAGCCAATGCGGGGCTTGCCGCCGAGCATCTCACCGGAACCGATACAGGCGTCAACATTTACGGATTCAAACGGCGCCTGGAGCTCCAAGGAACATTTTTCTTCAACCAGATTGTCGATCCCGTCGCCAACGTCACCTGCCAACCGCCTCCCAACAACAATCCTCTTTGCCCGGCGCCGATAGCCAACACCATTATTCGCGTGCGGGAAAATCTGGGACGCACAACCGCACCGGGATTCGACTTGGACGCCATCGCGCACATCACGCGCGACTTTCAGTTAAGCACCGGCTATCAATATGTGGATTCGAAAGTAGCGAGCTTCCCCAGTGGAAACTCTTTGGTTGGTCTGTGGGTGGCGCAGGTGCCGCATAACGCGTTCACCTTTCAGGCGCGATACGCGAATCCCAGAATTATTTTGGTTTCAGTGGATGGCCGTTTCATCGGCAAGCAGTTCGACGACGATCAAAACCAATTCCCGCTAGGCAGTTTCTTCGTGATGGACGTGATGGTCGCCAGAAGCGTGGGAAAGGGCGTGGAATTCTTCGCTGCGGTAGAAAATCTGTTTAACGCACAATACTCCGCAGCAGCCACTCCTGTTCCCGAGCTGGGATTGCCAATCGCCGGACGCTTTGGAATGCGCTTCCAATTCCCTAACCGCTGAGGAGGGAAACTTCTTCCCCCTTCTAGCGCCCCGGCGTAAGCGCAGGCGGCGGATACTCCGGCAGCTTGGCGTTCTTTTTATCCGTGCGCTTCACTTCCAGCTCATCAAACAAAATGGACGGTGCGATCACCGTGCTGGGAACCGGACCTTCGCGATTGCTTACCAGGGGATCGTTTCCCGCAGCAACCAGATCGTTGCGCAGAGTACGCGTATCCAGTTCGTTGAAAACGGCGCCGCGCACCAGTTCTTGGTGCCCGTCATTTACGTATACGCGATAAAGCAGCCGCGGTTCGTACCCCGATAGTGTTTCGACGTAATATCCGTACGCCTTGTTTGCTTCCCTACACAGTGCAATCAGTCTTTTCTTAATGTCCTCGGTTGAAAGCGCATCTTTCGGCTTCACTATTAGAACGCCGATGTTCGGACCGGGAGCTTGCCCCGGAGCCGCGCGCCCGTGTCCATTGGAATCAGGAAAATCGCGGATTGGCATTCTGCCCAGCAGGTAATCCACAAGCATTCCATCCGTGACCACCGCTACAGTTTGCGCGCGGACTCCTTCCTCATCCACCTCATAGTTTCCGATCAGGGTGTGCCCTTGAAAAGATTTCATCGTGGGATCATCCACCACGGAAAGAAACGCCGGGAGCACGCGGCCCTTATAGTTCGAAGAAAATTTCCCGATGGTGCGCGCTGAATCGCCCGGCTTGGGCCGGATGCCCAGCACATTATTTCCGATCATGCCGTAGAACACATCGCCTGCCGCATCGTTCGAAAAAAGCACCGGCCCGCGATAGTCTTCTTCCACTAGCGGCGCTTCGCGAAGTCTTTTCAGCGTTTCCAGCATATTCGCCGTGTCGGATTCCAATTTTGCCGGGTCCGGAAGCTCCGAAGCTTTTGCCGTCATATAGAAGGGGGAACGTCCCAGTCGCATTCCATCTTCGGCTTGCGTTTCGCCCGAAAGCTGAACCAGATACCACGTATTACCCTGGCGAGTGATCGTTCCCTCCGTATTCACAAAATATTCGTTCACCGAGCGAAAGGTTGCACGGGCCCATAGCGACTGAATTTTTGGATCCGATCGATAAAGGTCGGTGGACTTCGCCAGCGCCTTCTCCCATACCTCGGCTGAATATTCGAGTTTCGCCAGCCGCCCGATGGACTGCAACGCCGGCGCCTTTGCGAAATCGTCAAAGGGCTGTTCTGCGCTGTACTGGCTCAGCAGCGCCTTTTTGCCCGCAAGCGCTTCGCTTGCCATTTTGTAAGCACGATCTGTGGCCATCCACAGTTGGCGTCGCAGCGCGATGTCGTCGTTGTCCAGCGGCGCAAATTCCACCACGCCCACGCCAGGCCCGTAGTAGCTGTCCTGTTTGTAGTTGCCAACGCGCACGACCACTCTTACGCCACGCCCATGGGTGAGCTGATTCTGGCGCAACGCGCCAAATGTTGCTTCGGCGCTATATTCCGTAACATCCGAAAGCCGGTATTCGATGTAGTACGGCGCTGCCACATTTTCCATCTTCACTTGCGATTTCGAACGCTCCAGCTCTTCGCGCATCGCTCGAATCACCGGATCGGAGGAGGCTGCGGTCTTATCGGAAGCGTCATTCGACGCCGAAGCCTTCGAAGAATCCTCCGCTTTCTTTTTGTTCTGTTGCGCACCGTCCGGATAGCCGCACGACAAAAACACAATAGCCAACACTGCAATGTAAAAGTTCAGGCGAAGTTGGCGGTCCTTTCGGCTCATTTTCATCGCTAACTCCTCGCCTTCGACGGAGTTTTTGAAGACGAGGCATTGCTGGGTTCTGGTGGCGCAAGAATGGGAGGCCTCTCCGTACCTTTGTGCTGTTTCTGAACCTCAATTTCCGAAAACAGCATCGCCGGCGCAGCCGCAGCCACCGGAATCCAACCTGATTCAGCGCCACAAATTCCGTTGAATACCTGCAGGGTGTCACCCGTCACCATAATATTGTTCAAGGAAAGCAGCGGCGTGCCCACGATATCCACTCCGCGCACAAGTTCGTCCGGTCTGCCGTCGGCATAAACGCGATACACCATCACCGGAAGAACCTGAAACGCTTGCGGCATCGAACGCTCAGTCATTGTGAAGCCGCCCTGGATATCGTCGAAGTAGAGGCCATACGGTTTCCCCTGCTTCTTAATCTCTTCGATAAATTTCTTGCGCAGCTCGGCGTCCGGAACCGTATTCGTGGAGGTGACGATCAAATTTCCTTGACGGCCTGTGGCCATCAATCCTGGCTGCCTGCGGCCGTGTCCATTCGAATGGTCGAAATACTTGTTCGGCATCCGTGACATCAAGAAATTTTTCAGAACGCCGTTTTCCACTGCCTCCACGCGAATCGCCGGCACCCCTTCATCATCGAAATCGTACGATCCCGCCAGCTTCACGCCGTTCAGTTCTTTCATCGTGGGATCATCAACTACAGTCAAAAAGGAGGGCAGAACCAGCTGATTTATTTTCTTCGTGAAGGTCTGCCCTTCGGTCTCATCGCGCTGCCGATGTCCTTCCAGACGGTGCCCCAGCACTTCGTGGAAGAAAACTGCGGCAGCTCGGCCCGACAGCAACGCCGGTCCTGCGTACGGCTCAGCCGTTGGAGCAGCCCGCAAAGCCTTCAAGTCTTCAGAAATTTTGTCAGCCTTGGCAAGTAGTTCGGCAGCGGAGGGCAGCTCATCGGCTGAAGGCGCCTGAAAAGTTTCCACGCGCATCAATTCCATGCCGTCGTCCGCGCGCGTCTCTCCCTGAATCACCAGCCGGCTCAGCGCGCTGGGACGCACCACCGCCGTCCCTTCACTCGTGACCAGATACGAATGGTCATCGCTGACCTGCAGGTACACTGTGGAATCGTACACTTCTGGATATTTCAAAAATTCCGCCGAAATCTTCCGCGCGCGGTCTTCCCACTGTTTCTGATTCAACGGCGCAATCGCCCGCGCATCGCCCATGTGCTCCTGCGCAGACTCCTTTGAAAAGTCTGGCGACTTATCTTCCTCTTCCGATTGCACCGCCGTGTTTGTCTTCACCGTCAAGAACGCGGAAGAGGCTTGGTCGTATCCGCGGTTAGTGAGTTGCCATAGCACCCGCGCAATAGCGTCCCGGTCATTATTCAATGGCAAGGTTCCGGAGGTGATGCCGGAAGCCCGATTCTTGTTACTGTGCGTGTTGTCCAGGGCGGGTGACCCTACCCGCATCATCACGTCCGCTTCCCGTCGCCGGACGCTGGTCGAAAGCACCAGGCTGCCGTTCATCGCCACGATTACCGTACCGCTGCTATCCACCGCGGCGTAACTCAGGTAATAGGGCGCCGGCTCTGACTTTGCGAGCGACGCGTCGGCGCGCTTCAATTCGTCCTGCATGATCGGAAGCAGCGAATCCGGTGCAGAGCTGGAAGAGAAACTTGGAATGGCGCAAAGGGCCAGCAAGAGACAGATCGACGTCCGTGCGATGGGCTTGTTCATTTTTTAGTTAACACTTTCTGGGATGCAAATTTAGCATATAACCGTTGGACGCCTTCCATCGCAATACCGCGCGGTGATGTGCTTTATTTTTAACGAATGGAAGTCGCTTTCATCCGTGAAACGAGGAACAACCTGAAGAAAACAATCCAGCGATGAGATGGGAAAAGAAGTTAGACGTTGCCGATCAGTTCGGCGCCGAAGAACTTTCCGAAAGCACGTACCAAATCCCAACTGCCGTACCAGCAGCGGCCCCCACTGCCACGGCGGCCCAGATAAGCGAATTTGTACTCAAAGCCTTCTTATTTCCGCCGCCCACTCCGGCCGGCGCTTGTGGCTGTGCTGATGCGGCCGGTTCCAGATCCATCGTCACACGAAAGGACTTGCCCGCTGGAATCTCACGCGTATCTCCGTCGTGATCCAGCGCCAGCGTTCCACGATACGCCGAGATAATCACTTCTTGCGGCCCCACAATAGTCACTTGGCCATACGCTGGCTGGCTGTTCGCCGCGCGCAAAATGCCTTCCGGAATTTCGAGCTCAATGTGATCGCTGCCGTTCGACGAAAAACCAACAGTCCCGCGTCCCACCACCGCATGCACCATATTCGGAGTGGCATTTGGAGACAAAGTAGCCGAGCTTGCTGAAAGCAGATAGAGCTGGCTGGCTCCAAGATTCAGGCGTAAGGTTCCGCCCGCTTCGGTGGCCAAAGTATCGCCTGGGAAAATGGTCGTTCCGATCGCGACATTCGCATTGCCAATATGAGCGTTTTCCGCCTGCATTACCGAGCCCAACGGCTTTTCGTCCGCGCCATAAGCCGGAAAATTCAAGAGACCAACGATGAGCGTTGCTATGAGAACACAGCGGGAGAGTGCGCGCATAAGTCCCTCCGAATCGACAACTTCAATTTAGGCCCTAGACACCGTAAGTGTCAATACCTGAAAACGGAAAAAGCCAGCCCAGCAGTTTGCGCTCCTATCAGTTTGATGCCCCGCTGATTGCGCATCGATAGCGCCACAGCCATTGTGCGATAGAATGGCTCGGTTCCTGGGAGGAACGCGTTGATTCATCGTTTCGTTTTCCATAACGATCGCCTCTTGCCCGTTGAGAAAGTGCGCCTTTCGCCAGGGCAAGCCGGCCTTTTGAACGGCTGGGGCCTGTTCACCACCATACGCATCTTCAGCGGCATTCCGTTTGCCTTCGAACGTCATTGGAAGCGCCTGAAGCGCGACTCCGAGCGCACTCACTGTCCTTTCCCATTCGACCCAGCGGAAGTGCGCGGCAAACTCGACGAGCTTTTACGCGCCAATCAAGTCCGTGAAGGTTGCGCGCGAATCTACGCTGTTTACAACCAGGGGTTTTGGAGCAGTAACGAAAATTTTCCGCCGGCCGATTTGATCCTTTACTCCTCCGATCTCCCGTCCTACCGCGAGCCGGTAAGACTCGGCCTGCGCGAAAATGGACGTCATGCCGCAGCGCCCCTGGCTGGCGTCAAAGTCACTTCCTGGCTGAACAATGTCTGGAACCTTCACGAAGCCCATCAAGCTGGATTTGACGAAACAGTGATGCTCAATGAGCGCGGTGAAGTGTCCGAGTGCACCGCAGCAAATATTTTCTGTGTGCGCGGCGAACGCGTGTACACGCCTGGGCTGGATTCGGGTTGCCTTTCGGGGATCACACGTAGCGTCCTGCTGGAAATTGGCGCAGGCGTCGGCGCGCCGGTCGCCGAACGCACCTTGCTTGCGGAAGATCTCTATAGCGCCGACGAAGTTTTTATTTCTTCCACCAACCGAAGTATGCTGGGAGTTAGCGAAATCCACGGCCATCGAATCGCCAGCGCTCCCGGCCCAATTACTCTACGGCTGGAAAAAGCTTTCGCGGATTACGTGCGCGCGTACATCGAATCCAAATCCGCAGCCTCAGGCCATCGCTGAACGCACCAGCAAGCCCACCGGACTATTAGTGAATCATAAGTCCTAGGCAAGCCGTCACGACTCCCGCCAGTCCCAGCACAATTCCCATTCCCCAGAATGCTTTCTTGCGAGTCAGCAGCGTAATGGAACAAATCACCAAAGCCGCTTCCAGCATCACTTCCCCTAAATCAAAACGATCGGCGCGGCGCTGCTCCGTCATCACTTCATTCTCGGCATTCTTGGCTTCGGCTTGAATGTCCTTCTGTTCTTCCTTATAACGCTCCACTTCCTTCGAGTATTTTTCCTTGATCTTGGCCACTTGCTCGGCATTTTGCAGCGTGAAAACGGAAATCTCATCCAGGAACAGCTCGTAATTTCTGCGGCGAATATCTTTTGCTTGGTAATAAGCCCACTGATCGGTGGCTTTCGTCTGGTGCAGAATTTCCTCGGTATGCGCGCGATGGCCCAGCAGCGAAACGGAGGCCACCAGCACCGCCAGCACCGCCATCGTCACCGTAACGGGAGCCAGGCTCGGTTCGTGCGCGCCATGTTCAGCATTTTCTTGAAGCTCTTGAACTTCGTCGGCCATAATCCCTCCGGAGAAACACTGGCGGTTCTGTGCCGCCAGAGGATAGCAGAACTCGCTCGCGATGAGCCAGCCGCATGCGCCCGGATGCTGTACAATTGCAATTCGCTGGTCGAGAGTTTCAAAAATCGAGCGTGGGGAGTTTCTAATGGCCGATCTTGCAAACAAAACGTGTGTGCCTTGCCGCGGAGGTGTCCCTCCGCTCGCCGGGAAAGAGCTAGAAGATTTGGCCAAACAAACGCCGCAGTGGAAGGTCGTCGAAAATCATCACATCGTGCGCGAGTTCAAATTCCCCGATTTCGCTCAGGCGCTCGCCTTTGTCAACAAAGTAGGAGCCATCGCCGAAGAACAGGGCCACCACCCCGATATATTTTTAACTTGGGGCAAAGCTGAAGTAAAAACCTGGACCCACAAGATTAACGGCCTCACCGAAAGTGATTTCATCCTAGCCGCCAAGATTGATCGTTTGCAGTAAACGCTGCTCCGCCCCATAGCCTCCCACGTTTCAAAACGCGCCGGCCCTGTGACGCTGCGCTACGCCCGTGTAGCTAATCTCATATTGCCTCTTACACTACCAACCGCAGCATGCGGATTGACCCCCTTCGGCACACCCCCTACGTTGTGTAAGTACCCCTCGGAGGCAGTTATGCGTTCTATTGCGCGGTCCTGTATTGCGGCGATGCTTGCCGGCTTAATGGCGTTTCCTGGTTTCGGCGCAAACGAGAAGCCACTCGGCTTGGTGGTTCAGGCCGAAAGTGCGCAGGTTTCCAACGCCAAAGTAGCCATTGGCACCACCGTGTATCCGGGCGACAAAGTCGAAACCGACGCAGGCGGAGCATTGCGTCTGAGAATGGGTACTTCCCAACTTTATCTTCTGGCATCCAGTTCTGCGACACTCGGCCAGCGCTCCGATTCGCTCTTCGCGGAAGTGTCGCGCGGCACCGTAGGTTTTTCCTCCAATGGAGCAGATCAACTCGAGCTCGAAGTGCCTGAAGGGGTTATCCGGGCATCGAATGGCCAGGCCGCCTACGGCCAAGTGACCGTGGTGAGTCCCCAAGAAATCATAGTCTCCGCCTTCCATGGCTCATTGGTCCTTGATAATGACGGAGAGCTTCACACCATTCCGGAAGGAAAGTCTTATCGCGTAACCATGGATTTGGAGCCAGCGACAACTCCAGCGCCAGCGGTGGCTGCCTATCGCGACAATGCAGACAACACTCCTGCAAAACGCCGCCGGCGAAAACTAGCATTTTTTATCCTGTTCGGAGGCATCGGAGCCTTGGCGTCTTACGGTATCTGGACTGTACTGTCGGAAAGTCCGTCGAACTAAGTTCGAGATTACTCGAAGGCAGTCTCACCGAAGATTTCACCCCCCTGAACTCCGGCTTTTTGATGAAGCGCCGGCCTCACTTTTGTTTATGATGTCAGCTGGATGGCTTCTAAACTAAGATACAAATTCCGCGAAACCCAGCTATTCCACTTCTACAAAAGCATCTCGGCTTGGGGCGAACATGCCTCCTGGAAACTTCGCCACGTCCCTGGAGCGGGGGCCCCCCATTTAGTGAAACAGCGCATGATTGCGGAGTTCGCCTCCCGATTCAATTTGCAAACGCTCGTCGAGACCGGCACAAATTACGCTCACATGTTGTACGTAAACAAAGACAAGTTTCGCGAGATTTATTCGATTGAGCTAGACGAACATCGAGCGCAAAGCGCGCGACGCAAGTTCGCAAGCCGTACTAATATTCATGTTCTGCAAGGCGACAGCGCAAAAGTTTTGCCCCAATTATTGTCTTCCCTCAAAGAACCTTGCTTGTTCTGGCTCGACGGCCACGATTTCGACATCTCCACCCCAATCAAGCAAGAACTCGACGCGATCTACAAGCATCCGATTCGAGGCCACGTTTTGCTGATTGATGACGCGCGCTGGTTCGACGGCCGCACCCAATACCCCACCATGCAACAATTACGCGAAAAAACCGCGCAGGAATACCCCGGTCATACGATCGAAGTAAAAGACGACATCATTAGGATCTATATCTCCCGACGGTAGGCCCGGGGCTTGTCCGCTCCTGGCCTCCCGAATTCCCAAAAGCGCACAGGCCGGTTAGCGCCGAATTCGGATGACTCAGGAAAACATCGGTAAATCAACTGCATACGAGCTAGCGCCTTTGGCGGCCAACGTGCATGCCTACTATGCCGTCACACGATATAGTCTTACGGAGAACGATACAGAGCTCGGTAGGGGCCTGGAAGGGAAAATGGGAACCAAGAAAAAGCTCGCTTCATCTTTTCTGCCGCTGACGCCGGCGATGTTTCACATTCTGCTCGCTCTAGCGGACGGTGAAAAACATGGATACGCCATCATTAAGGAAGTTCTGCGCCGAACCGATGACAAAGTACGGCTCAGCGCGGGCACGTTGTACGGGAATCTTGCGCGGCTTGAGAATTCGGGTTGGATTGTGGAATCAAATAAACGCCCCGAGGTCGGTCTTGATGACGAGCGGCGTCGCTACTATCGCTTGACCGAGCTAGGAAGGGCGGTTGCCCTTGCGGAAGCCGAGCGCATGCAGCAGGCGCTCGAACAGGCATACGCGATGAAACTCTTTCATAAGCCCAAGCTGGTATAGCGATTCTAGATAAGGACGAACATCATGAACACTCACCAGCCCACGTTTTCAGAGCGCATGTTCCGAGGCTTGCTTCGCGTAATGCCCTTCGATTTCCGCGCGAACTATGGCGGCGAGATGGAGAATGTTTTTGCGGAACAGCGACGCGACATACAAGAGCGAGGGCGCTCCCTGGATTTCCTTTGGTTGTGGGCTGAAACGCTGGCTGGAATTTTTCAAACGGCCCCGCGCGAACACTGGGAGATCCTGAAACAAGATTTGTCCTACGCCGGCCGCATGATGCGCAAAAATCCGGGTTTCACGTTAATGGCAACGGTAATTCTGGCGCTGGGAATCGGCGCTAATACCGCGATCTTCAGTGTGGTTCACGCTGTGCTGCTTCGTCCCCTTCCATATCCTAACGGCCAGCAGCTTGTTTTTATTCGCCAACAGGCGCAAAAGCAGGGGCTCGACGATATTGGTTTCTCCGTTCATGAAATTCAGGATTATCGAGAACAAAATCAGACGCTTGCCGGTTTGGTGGAATACCACGCCATGTCTTTTATCTTGTTCGGGCACGGCGACCCTGACCGCGTTCGCTCAGCAGTCGTCTCCGCTAATTATTTCGACTTGTTTCAAGTAAAACCGCTTCTCGGCCGCACGTTTGTCCCCGATGACGACCAACTCGGCGCGCCTCCCGTCTTGCTCCTCAGCTACGAATACTGGAAGAACAAGTTTGGCAGCGATCCGGAGATTGTCGGAAAAACATTCGAAATGAACGACAAAGTTCATACCGTCGTCGGAGTGCTTCCGCCGCTGCCGCAATATCCCACCGAGACCGACGTTTACATGCCCACCTCCGCCTGTCCTTTCCGCTCGTCTAAAAGGTTGATTGAGAATCGCGACGCGCGAATGATGGAAGTTTTGGGAAGGCTGAGGCCCGGGGTTTCCGTCGCTCAAGCCAACGCCAATTTCTCGACGATTGCTGTCCGACTGAAATCGGAGTATCCCAAGTCGTACACAGACAATCTGGGATACGCGATTCAATCTACTCCTCTGCAAGAAGAATTGATTCACGCTGCCCGGCCTACTTTGCTGATGCTCCTTACTGCTGCGGCGTTCGTTCTGCTCATTGCATGCGCTAACGTCGGCAACTTGATGCTCGCGCGCATGTCGCGCAGGGAACGCGAGCTTGCAGTTCGCACCGCGCTGGGAGCAGGGCGCAGCCGCCTTCTGCGCCAGCTTTTCACCGAGAGTTTCCTGATTGCGCTGGTGGGAGGACTCCTGGGGTTGACCTTGGCCTACAGCAGTCTGCGTCTCTTGACGGATTTTGCCGCGCGCCTTACTCCTCGCGCACATGAAATTCGAATCGATGGACATGTATTGACCTTCACTCTTTTGGCTGCACTTTGCACCAGCATATTATTTGGCACGTTGTCCGCGGTCCTTACACGCGCGAATTTGTCGGCAAGCCTGAAAGAGGGCAGTTCCGGCGCAGGCGCCGGCCGCTTCAAGAATCGCGTCCGCAGCGCGCTGATCGTTTCGCAAATTGCTTTTTCCTTCATCCTGCTCATCGGTGCGGGGCTAATGCTGCGCAGTCTGATCAAAATTCAGCAAGTGAGTCCGGGTTTTGTCCCAGAACATGTCCTAGCCATGCGCACAACCTTCAGTTTCACCAAGTATGCCAACAAAGAGCAGGTCGTCGACTTAATTAAGAAAGTCGTTACGCGAGTGCAATCCGAACCTGGCGTAGTCTCCGCCTCAATTGCCGGGCTCTACCCGCTGGAACCTGAGGCCATCTCGGCCGGAGCCAGCGCGTTTTCCGGTCCGTTCATGATCGAAGGCCGCCAGATAAGCCCCGCGGAAGCTCCTCCGGTGGGCAATCAAGTCATAATTTCAAACGATTATTTTCGGACTCTGGGAATTCCGCTATTAAAAGGCCGAGAATTTGCCGATGCCGATGACGGCGCCAAAGAACGCCAAGTCGTGATTATCAATGACGCGATGAGGCGCCAGTTTTGGCCCAACGAAGATCCTATTGGCAAGCGCGTTTCAGGCGATAACGGCGAAACTTGGGTCACCATAGTGGGTGTGGTCGGAGACGTCCGGGAATTCGGCCTCGATCATCCAGTTGCGCCGGAGTTTTACGTTCCTCAATCGGAAGGCTCCAACTCTTCCGCTTTGATCGTGCGGACCATCGCGGACCCACAGGCAATGGCCGTGGCGATTGCGCGTGCGGTCCATCAGGTTGATTCACAGGCCGCCGTGACTCACGTTTTGACCCTGGAACAAGCGCGAAGCGAATCGGTCGCTTCGCCTCGCGTCACCGCCAGCCTTCTCGCAATTTTCGCTGCGCTGGCGCTATTGATTGCCGCAGGCGGCATCGGCGGGATCATGGCGCTCACGGTAAGCCAGCGTGTTCGCGAGATTGGAATCCGCCTCGCCCTCGGCGCTCGGCCTTCTCGCATCCTGTGCATGGTTCTTAGCCAAGGCCTCTTGCTTGCATCTCTAGGCGTCGGCATAGGAATCCTGGGAGCGCTCGGCTTAAAAACGCTCCTGAAATCGCTCCTCTTCGGGGTCACGCCCACGGACCCAGTCACATTTGGCGGCGTAGCATTCGTTCTAGTCGCATCGGCGATGATCGCCACCTACTTGCCCGCTCGCCGCGCCGCTGCCGTCGACCCAATCATCGCGCTGCGAACTGAATGATGTCGGATTTATCAAATTTGTTTTGAGAGGAAGAACATGAAAGGAAAAAATCTTACTCGCAGGCAATTGTTACAAACTTCAGGGGCGGTCGGCTTGGCCGCAGCCATCCCCGGATCTCTCGCCGCCGCGTTGACCGCGGCATCGACCCACCAATCCTTGGGCGGTCAAAAGTCATCGGAGTCAGTCGCAGCTCCAAACCGACTCAAAGCGCCCGCGAGCGGCTCCATAAATGTCGCGTTTGTAATTTCCAAAGGCGCGGTGCTGATCGACTTCGCCGGTCCTTGGGAAGTTTTTCAGGACGCCACCATTCCTGGCCGCGGCATGACGGATGCCGCGTTCAATCTTTACACCGTTGCGGAGGCGCTGAATCCGATGGTGGTCAGCGGCGGTTTGCAGATCCTGCCCAATTACACTTTTCAGACCGCTCCGCCGCCGCAAATCATCGTCATTCCTGCGCAAAACGGTAGTACGGATGTGATGCTCGAATGGATTCGCAAAGCATCGAAGACTACTGACCTCACCATGTCGGTTTGCACCGGCGCATACGTCCTGGCCGCCACCGGTCTTCTAAACGGCAAATCCGCCACCACTCATCACACCGCTTATACCGACCTGGCCATGCAGTATCCTGACGTTAAAGTGCTCCGCGGCGCGCGCTTCGTTGAGGAAGGTAATATCGCCACCGCCGGCGGACTTACTTCGGGCATGGACCTCGCGCTGCGCACCGTTGGTCGCTATTTTGGTCCGGAAGCCGTCCGACGCACGGCCTTTGAGCTCGAATATCAAGGCAAAGGCTGGATGGACGCTGCCTCCAACTCTGAATTTGCGGTGAAGCCTTCCGGCGATATTTGCGCGGTGTGCTGGATGCAGGTGGACCGGAAGACCGCTCTAGCGGAAGTTTACAAAGGCCAGACCTACTACTTCTGCATGGACTCTCACAAAGCCGTCTTCGACGCCAAGCCCGATAAGTTCATCGAGCTGCTCTCCAAGGCCTAGCGGCGTCTCGATTAATTCGCACCGTGTAACGAACGGCCGCGCCGGCGGATCACGCAGACTTGCTACTTGCCTTGCCGCCAAGTGATGCGAGCAGCGCTCCCCCATCAGGACTGCCCAGCCCAGTACAAGCATCCCATCCGGGTCCCGCGGAATAGGTTCCGTTCGTCCCGCTTGTAATATCGTGAAAAGTAGCCGCGCTCTTGCTCATATAAAGCAGCGGATTCACATATCCCAGGTCTTTTCCCAGCGACTGATTGATCCTTGCCAGCAATCCCGCCCAAAGCGGAGCCACAGCGCTAGTGCCACCGATCACCGCCGCACTGCCATCCACAACCACCTGGTACCCCGTCTCCGGATCCGCATCTCCCGCCACGTCCGGCACCCCGCGCCCCACAAACCCGCTCGGCGACTTCGGCACTCCGGCAGTCTGCTGATACGTTGGCAATGCGAAAAACCCGCTGACTCCGCCGCCAGTCGCCCCTTGGGTGTTCGAAAGATCGTTCCATACAACTTCGGAACTGATCTTCGTCCCCGACAAACTCAGCCGAGTCCCGCCGCACCCAATCACGTACGGGCTCGAAGCCGGAAAATCCACCGTAGGCTTTCCGTCGCTGGAACCATCTGTCGACCCGCTGTCTCCGGATGCCGCCAGAACGGTCACTCCCATCGTCGCCGCATCCTGGCAAGCCGAATTAAACGAATTCAGCGCCTGCTGCGTCCACGAATTTTCCGGTCCTCCCCAACTAATCGAAATAATCGACGGCCGGTTCGTCGTGTCATGAATCGCCGTAGTCAAAGCGTCGAGAAATCCTTGGTCCGTGTTCGTCGTGAAATACATCGCGATTGTCGCCGCAGGTGCAACCGCGCCCACCACTTCGATATCCAACTCCACCTCACCGTCCGGCCCGTTCGGATCGCCTGTCGGAGAATTGGACCCACCGTCCACCGCCACATCCGTAATCTTTGGTAACGAAATTCCCAGCCCTTCAAAATATTTGGTCAGGTCCGCGGAATTATATCCACCGCCTAATTCCACGATTCCCACGCATTGCCCGGTTCCGTCCGACCCTGCCGGAAAATCGTAACCCTGCGACACCGTTACCGGAGTGTAGGAAGCCCCTGCCGCTTGCGCCCGCACTTTTCCCGCTGGATCTTTCAAAAGACGAAAGTGCGGCGTCGCTTGCGGCCGGTTATCCAGCCCGAACACGCCTTCAATAATTCCATCGAGTTCCGCAGGAATCTGCAGCGTCCCGGTCCGGCAGCGGTATGTGCCTTTTGCATGCTGGTAGCGGTTCAACTGCACGCTAAACGCTTTGCTGAAAGCCTCCACCGTTCCGCTCAAAAACACAGACCTTCGCTCGGGACTTTCCTCCACAACTTGCAGCCCATATTGCTTGGCAAATGCGCGAACCTTCGAAATATCGTCCGCGCTGGCACCATGTCGAGCCGCAAATTCTTCTCGCGACAGGTGGTGACGCTCCATCGGAGCCGTCGCGCCCAGCTGTTCCACCGAAGGAAACGCCGACGTCGCCGAACCGCGCCGAAGGACAACTGTCACTGTGATTCGCTCATTAGGATCCGCCGGTCCTATTTTCCGCGCGCCAGGCATTTCCGTGCGCGCGCTGCTTTTCAGTTCCACGCGATTCTGTTGTTTTTCCATGATGTCCTCCTACAAAGGGATGAAATCTCCGCAGGCTTTAAAGTTTACGAGTGCAGTTTCGGTGAATCTCCAAACACGTTTTTCTTTCGGAGACTGTTTCCCGGAGGGCACGGTCCGCAGTCCAACATTAATTATACGCGCACCTAAATCCCCACTCTGTATCGTTAGCTGGCTTTTCAACTCCGCTTGCACTAACAGGCACCCGCCAAATTTCCGTTCATTTTGCAGTTTGTTCGCCCCTGCAATCCCGATAAACTCGAATGATATTCACCGCGTTTCTTTCAAATAGTTGCGGAGTCTTCTTGGCCTAGAAGCAAATATGCTGAAGCGTTTGTTCGTCCACTACATCGCCGAAGAAGCCAAGCCCATGTTGCGGCTAGCCATGCCGCTGGTGTGTGCCGAACTCGGTTGGATGACCATGGGCATCGTGGACACCATGATGGTCGGCCGCCAGGCGAACAGCGCCGTAGCCATCGGCGCCGTCAGCCTCGGAGGCATTCTCTACATTGCCGTCGCAATTTTCGGGACCGGCTTAATGCTAGGTCTCGATACACTCGTCTCCCACGCATACGGCGCCGGCGATTTGGAAGAATGCCATCGCGTCCTGGTCAACGGCATCTATCTCAGCCTGGGAATTTCTCCAATACTAATGGGCATGGTCTGGACTTTCGGACCGCTCATCCGTTCGCTCGGCGTTCAAAATGTAATTCTGGAGCAAGCGGTTCCGTACGTGCATGCACTGAATTGGTCCACGCTCCCGCTTCTGCTCTATTTCGTTTTCCGTCGTTACTTGCAGGGAATGGACCAAGCCAAACCCGTAATGTTCGCGCTGGTATCCGCAAATTTAGTAAATCTTGTAGGGAACTGGGCCTTGATTTATGGCCATCTAGGATTCCGCGCGATGGGCACCGTCGGCTCCGGTTGGTCCACATGCGTCGCGCGTATTTACATGGCCGGCGTCCTACTCGCGTACTGCGCTTATTACGATCATCGATACGAAACCGGACTGCGTGAAACTCCTCGCCTCCCCGATTTTTTCCGCATCTGGAGATTGGTGCAACTAGGTCTCCCGGCCGCTACGCAGTTCGGCATGGAAGTTGGAGTTTTTGCGGTAGCCACATCCATGATCGCTAAATTAGGCGCCGTGCCGCTGGCCAGCCATCAGATCGCGCTCAACACGGTGAGCCTCACCTACATGGTCCCCTTGGGACTGAGCGCTGCCGCCGCCGTTCGCGTTGGCCAAGCCCTCGGACGCGGTGATCCGCAGGCCGCCAGTCGCGCCGGATGGACGGCTATGCTTTTAGCCACCGGTTTCATGGGCATGATGACCATACTTTTTCTGGCGGCGCCTCAATATATCACCCGGATTTACACGCCAGACCCTGTCGTAGTCGGCGCCGCAAGCACTTTGCTTTTTGTCGGAGGTTTTTTCCAACTCTTCGACGGAATGCAAACCGTTGCAACCGGCGCGTTACGCGGCGCAGGCGACACGCGCACCCCCATGACCTGCCATCTAGTTTTCTATTGGCTGGTCGGCCTGCCCCTCGGCGCCTACCTCTGCTTCCACCTCGGATGGGGAGCGCCCGGCCTGTGGATAGGTTTGTCCCTTGCGCTCATTCTCATTGGCAGCGCCTTGCTGTATTTCTGGCGCCGCAAAGAACGCTCCTTCGCCACACAAAAAATTCCCTTGGCCGTTACAGCAGTCTAACCGCAGCCAACGGTTTTGTAGCGCCGCCTTTAAGGGCGGGCGCATTTCGCTTGGTGATCGATTGTCTGCGCTGCATACTTATTCACCGAAAATGCTCGATAGCGAATTCATGCAACGCGCCATCGCGCTTGCACTCGAGAACGCACAATCTGGCCTCGGCGGTCCCTTCGGTGCGCTGGTCGTAAAAGATCGAAAAGTTATCGCCGAAGCTGCCAACCGCGTGACCTCCACAGACGATCCAACGGCGCACGCCGAAATGCTGGCCATTCGAGAAGCCTGCAAAAAACTCGGAACGTTCCACCTCGCAGGTTGCGAAATTTACGCAAGCTGCGAGCCTTGCCCCATGTGCCTGGGCGCCATTTACTGGTCACGCCTCGATCGCATTTATTTTGCCGCAAGCGCAGCTGATGCCGCGAATGCCGGCTTCGACGATTCATTCATCCACCACGAAATTTCCAAGCCCCACGCGCAGCGAAAAATCCCTATGGTCCAGTTGATGCGCGAAGAAGCGCTCAAGCCATTTCGCGCCTGGGAACAAAAGCCGGACAAAATCAGCTATTAGTCAGTCAACAATCGGCTGGCCTCCTCAAATCCGTTGAATAGCTTCCCCCCCCACTGTGCTCGCCAGCCTCGGCGTACTTTGTTTCACAAAGTACTTTACAATAATAATGTAATCCGATAGATTCACGCCTGTCCGTAATTCCGATCATTGCAGCGCTTCAACGGTCGGGCATCCGTTGCTTAAAGGAAAAATTGAAACATGCGCGTAATTAAAATCGCGGGATTATTGGCCGTCTTCGTTATGGCAGGAATCGCAGCCTTTTTGGGGATACTCTGGCTGGACCACGCTAGACGAACGATTCTGTCCGAACCTACAGGTCCGTTCGCCGTAGGCCGCAGCACATTCGCCTGGACCGACACCGCTCACACGGACCCGCTAGCCACACCGCCCGGCACCAAGCGCGAACTGCTTGCCTGGATCTGGTACCCTGCGAAACTGCAGCTATGCTCCCAGCCGGACGACTACCTACCCGTTCCATGGCGAACCGCCCTTGCCAGTCATACCGGCGTGCTCTTCACGCAGATCCTGACGCGAGACTTGTCGCGCGTCCGCACACACAGCATTCGCGACGCCGCGGTATCGCCTCAGCAGCCTGCCTATCCGGTGATTCTCATGAGGGCTGGCCTGGCGGCCCTGACCACTGACTACTCCAGCCTTGCCGAAGATCTTGCAAGTCACGGCTATATCGTCATGGGTTTCGACGCGCCCTATCGAACTTTTGTCGTGGTTTTGCCGGATGGAACGGTGATTGCTAGGGCGCCTCAGAATAATGCCGACCTTTTCAGCGGGCCTGAGCAGGAGCAACTCGCTACCAAATTGGTCCAGGCATGGAGCGCAGACATGGGATTCGCGCTCGACCAACTCGGGCGACTCAATGCGTCTGACTCCTCCGGTAGGTTTCTAGGACGCCTCGATATGCAGCGCGTCGGAGTGTTCGGCCACTCGCTCGGTGGCGCCACCACACTTCAGTTCTGCCGCCACGATGCTCGGTGTAAAGCTGGAATCGACTTAGATGGCGCTCCACTCGGAAGTGTCGTCAGCGAAGGCGTCACCCAGCCGTTCATGTTTCTTTTGAGCGACCACCAACGCGAGCCCGAGTCAGAGACCCGCCCTATAGAGGCCCGCATTCGTTCTATTTATGATCGGCTGCCTGCTGATCGGAGGCTGTACGTGTTGATCCCGGGCGCGGGTCACTACCTCTTCAGCGACCCGGTGAGGAGTCCCCTGCTAATGCGCGTTCTTCGCACACTTGGAATCGTGCACCTGGATGGGCGCCGTCAAATTGCAATCACGGCGCATTACATCAGTGCTTTTTTTGACGTATATCTGAAGCAGGCCCCCGCTTCAAACCTTCAGCGCCAACCGGACTACTCGGAGGTCGAATACATCCAGTGATCACATCCGTGCCGACGGTTCCGAGTTCGTCGGCTATAGTCGATAAGCATCGTTCTATGAAGAACATCCTGGTTTGCGTTCAACCCAGCGAATCCCCCGGCGTGTAATTTCCAGCGCGTCGATCGGGCCACCCACATCGGGCCTCTGCGGGTGATGCTCCATGGTGAGTTGCACCAAACGGATTGCCCAGCGAACGTCTCTGTCTTTTATTGGAATACCTCTTTCAGCCGCAGCCCACTTTCTTAGCTCGCTCCTGGCGAAATGAGTCTTGCCTGCCACTACTGCGTTAACAATTTCATTACGCCCCAGCGCCCCAAACTCCATCGTAGTTGTAGGGTGCTCGGTATAAAAATTCTCCTTAGCTTGTGGTGTGGCAGGATCGAAAACGATTTCCACCTGATACATTGCCGTGGAGCCGTTTTCAAATCCCAGGAACACGCCGGTAAGAAATATGTTTTTATCCAACATCAGCTTGGAACCCGCTGCATCTTCCTTCAAAGCCTGGTTGATGGCGACGACCATATTCTCGCCCCAGTTTCTCGCAGCCGTTTTCAGAAGGCGCGAACTACCACTGGTCTGCGCTTCTTGAAAGGCGTGGATCGCTTCTTTCTGCGCATTCCACAATGCTTGCCCATTCCGGGCATGAATAATATTTCCGGCAGCGGTAAACACTGAGTGGCCGTCCAGTCTCACGATCTTGCAAATGTTGTCGCGATACTTCTCATTGTCGTCAAATCCGCGACTATCAACCGCCATCACAATTTTCGTTCGCGACCACCCGATCACTACAACCGTGCCGGTGGTGCTTTGCGATCCGTACTGCGCGCCAAGGCTGCATGCCAGAGCCAAAAGCATAAACACCAAAAGTTTGATCGCCACTTTAAGTTGTCATCCCGTCTGCCCTGACAGCGGAAGGGAGCGAGGCTGCTTTTTGGCCGACGAGGACCTGCTTTGGCATTGCGCTCTGTCGGCCATTGCGACTCGAACCATAGGACCGCTTAGTGTACTCACACATTTCCCCAAACGGGATTTAACATTGCGGAAGCACTGGGCCATGCACACACAGGACTCCTTGAAATCCGGCGAATCGCGTGCTAGCGTTTCCCGTGACTAAAATTGAACAGCTTCGGGCCGGCCATCAGAACTCAACGCCGCGAAACTCTAGACGCTTTTTTTCAATCTGTCCGTCTGCCGATCTGCCGCCATTTTCTACCTTACGAAACACATTTCTACCCGATTTTGCCCAGAATATAGAATGCGACGTAACTTCTAGAAAACAAACGACGGAAGAATTCCTACCCGGGGCCGCAAGCACATGCCATCGGGAAGCATGTACAGATGTCGTGGGAGCCGAAACATGGCGGTAAATCTCGCCGAAAACAATTACGGCGAATCGCGTGTTCGCTTGCTGCGAGTGGTTCGGCAAGAAGGCCGTCACGACATCAAAGAGCTCACCGTCGGTATTCGGTTCGAAGGTGACTTCGAGGCCGCGCACACAAAAGCCGACAACAAGAAAATTCTGCCCACCGACACGATGAAGAATTCCGTATATGCAATTGCCCGCCAGTATCCCGTCGAAGCTATAGAAGATTTCGCGCTCCATCTCGTCGAGCACTTTCTCACCTACAACGATCAGGTGTCCCGCGTGCGTGTTGAAATGACCGACAGCCCGTGGTCGCGTATCCCCCACGGCGCCAAGCCCCATGCTTTCGCCTTCACAGGAGCAGCCAGACAGGAGAAGCGCATAGCGACCCTAATCGGAACTCGCGACGGAACCACCATTCGTGCCGGTATCCGCGGCCTGGACGTGCTCAAGACAGCGAAATCAGCTTTCGATGGCTTCCTCCGCGACCCTTACACCACATTGAAAGCGGATCACCATGGAATCCTTGCAACCACCATTCAAGCCGATTGGCTCTACGAAGGAGACGAGGTCGAATTCAGTCCGCTATGGCACGGAGTACGCCAAACCCTCCTCGAAACCTTTGCCGAACACGAAAGCAAATCTCTTCAGCACACGCTCTACGCCATGGGCGAAGCGGTGCTAGCCACTTTCGACCGCGTCCGCGAAATCCATCTCTCGCTGCCTGACAGACATTTCAACCTAGTGGATCTCGCTCCTTTTGGAATGGACAATCCCGGCGAAGTTTTCCTCCCAACCGACGAGCCCTACGGCCTGATCGAAGCGACACTCCGAAGAGAATAAAGGCAAATGAGCGAACGAGAAAAATACGAACAAGTGCAAATGAACGCAGCTAAGCAGCTTTCCCCCAGAACCGTAAGAGCTCGTCTGATCCCAGCACCCTACCGGATCCCCCGCCCGGAGAACTCCCGGTGACGCGAGAACCGCATATGCTCAATCTCACCAAGGTCTCCGAATGGGATGACGGCCATTTTCAGCGCAAAGATGATTACCTGGCCGCCGAGGAACCACTCGAAATTCGCGTCGGCAGCGAACCCCTCAGCGTAACGATGCGAACGCCGGGCCACGATCTGGAACTGGCTGCAGGTTTCCTGTTTACCGAAGGCATCGTACGCTCAGCCGATCAAATCATTTCACTTCAGCCCGGCGTGTCGGGTGAAAATCCCAATGTTGGCAATTTAGTTCAGGCAGATCTTCTTCCCGAGGTTCTTCCGGATTTTGCCAGTATGCAGCGGCACTTTTTCGCGGCTTCGAGTTGCGGTATTTGCGGCAAGGCATCCATCGATTCCGTTCGCTCGCGTCTTCTCAAAGCGCCCAATCCTGAGTTCAGGTGCACGCCAGAACTTCTGGTAAAACTTCCGGACGTTCTGCGTTCCTCGCAAGACGTTTTTCAGCGGACCGGCGGATTGCATGCCGCCGCTCTTTTCGACTCCCATGGTGCATTGCGAGTCCTGCGCGAAGACATCGGCCGGCATAACGCGGTCGATAAAGTGATTGGGTGGGCGCTGCTGGGCGGCCAGCTTCCACTGGCAAATTCCGTGCTGCTGGTGAGTGGCCGAGGCGGTTTCGAGATTGTGCAGAAGGCCATCGTGGCTGGTTTGCCGGTTGTGGCGTCGGTGTCCGCGCCATCGGGGTTGGCCGTGCAGCTCGCACGCGAATTGCGTCTAACGCTGGTTGGGTTCTTGCGTGAACGGCGATTTGTCATCTACTCGGGAGAACAACGCATATCCGAATCAAAAAAGCACGGTGAGTAATGAAATCGATAGAAGCACACACTCCGCAGCAGCCGACCGCCAAACGACCGGAAAAGAGACTGGCTCGAACCGACGGGGAGCGGCTCGAGCCAGGGGGTTAAGTATTGAAGGACTGCGGGAAATTTCGCGGTGTCGCCTTCCTCGCAGTGGCGGACGCGATTTTGTACAATGGTTGTTACGGCCAAATGAAAGCTCTGTAAATACCTCATGTGCTGGAAAAAGTCGATTGGCCAGTGTAGGATGGGCACCTCAAACCTCTCCTGTGAAATGTTGAACACCCTGTGACAGTTACGATAACTTTGCCCCCCAGCATCCCTGTCAAGCGAACGGGCTTGGAAGTCTGGATGTACCGCGTCCTAGAGATGGCGGATCAAGTAGAGGACAAGTGGGACTCCGATAGCGTGCACGACCTGCGCGTCGCCCTCCGCCGCTGCCGGACCATGGCCGATGCCTTAAGCGAGGTGAACCCCTCGCCCAGTTGGAAAAAACTAAAGAAATCCACCAGAGATTTGTTCCAAGCCTTGGGCGAGCTTAGAAATGCCCAAGTTGCGAAGGAGTGGGTGAAAAAGTTGGGCGCGGCCAAAGACCCGCTGCGTAAGAGGCTGCTGAAAGTCCTGGACGAGAAAGAAAAAGAAGCGCAAAAAATTGCGGAGAAGACGCTGGTCCAGTTTGATCGCAAAGAATGGAAAAAATGGTCGCGAAAATTTCCACCGAAAGCCGAGTTCTTCCCGGTCGAGAGCGTGGTTTTTCAGCGCCTGGCGCTTGCGAAACTCAACGAAGCAGTGGAGCTCTACCAGCGAGCCCGAAAAGTCCGAAGTGGAGCGGCATGGCATCGCCTTCGAATTGGACTGAAAGGCTTCCGATACATCCTGGAGAATTTTCTGCCGGCCAGGTATGAACACAGCAGCAAGGAACTAAAGCGTATGCAGGATATTCTCGGCGAAGTGCACGACCTGGATGTGCTGCGCCCTCTAGTCAGAAAACAAGCTTCGGGACTGGATCCAAAAATCCTCGCAGACTGGATGACGAAAATCGAAAAGGAACGTAAAAGCCGGCTCGAGGAATTCCGCACAAAAACTATTGATAAAGAATCCTACTGGGCCTTCTGGCACAAGGGGCTGGAGTGGGGCCACAACCTGAAGACAGTTTCTCCGCCGGAATTACAGCGCGTTTACTCGGCAAGCTGACGCAACATCTTAGGTGTCACCAACCAACGAAGATGCCATTTTCCGCGGGCGGCGGTGTGCTCGAAGCAAGCCACCCCGGCTTTTTTCAACTCGGTGACAGCGCCCCGGGCGCCGAGCAAATGCGAAATCATCAAGTCAAGCTGCGGCGCGTGGCCGAAGCACATCACTTCCTTGGCGCGCAGGCCGACGATTTCCTTAACGATCTCGGCTGGGTTTCCCGCAGGTTTTAGCGCGTCGTGCACGCGAATCTTGGCCGGCGCGAAACCCAAGGTTTCCGCAAATATTTCCGCCGTTTGCGCGGCGCGGACATAAGGGCTCGTAATCATTACGTCAGGTTTGATACCCAACACATTGAGACCGAGCGCCGCCGAGCGCGTCTTTTGTACGCCTTTCGCCGTGAGCGGGCGTTCCGGCTCTGCAGGTGATTTTGGATCGTTGGGATCCACGGCTATGCCATGGCGGACGAGATAAAGAATCATAAGTTTAGGCTACCTCTTTTTCCCTCTTTTGCACTCGACGAAATTCCGCATTCAAGTGAAATTCTCTCTCGAACAATTCAGCTTTGCGTTGAAGGCCGGCAAGATCCAGACGCGTGCCATCAGCGGCGCGGATCATAAAAATAGCCTTGTGGCCTTCGATCTGTACATCGACCCCGGTAACCCGCTGCTCGTGCTCGGACTCGAGCTTCTCGGCAATGCGCAGCAAGGAGGTAAGCAGCCGGCATTGCCGGCGCTTCTGTCCATCCAGTGCGGCGTAGGACGAGTGCCCCAGTTCAGGTTCCGATTTCGAATTATGGTAGCGCACCAGCGCAGCCACCATCTCGCATCGCCAGCCGCGCAAACCGGGAATTTCTCCATTACGAATCAAATATTCGCCGTGCCGATTATGGTTCTTACGGTTTACGAAATGTCCGATATCGTGCAAAAGCGCCGCCACTTCGAGGAGGAGCCGAAGCTCCGGTCCCATTTCATGAATGGGACGAAGCTGATCGAACAGCGAGAGCGCTAACCGAGCCACCTGCTCGGCATGATGTTGATTGTAATTCAGCCGGCTGGCGAACCATAGTGCACCTTGTAGCATTTCAGCAGCGCGGCCTTTTTCTTCGTCGGACACCATACCGCCGGAGTATTGCTGCGCGACAAGATCCAGCAGAATGCCTTCGCGAACTCCAACGCCGGGGACCAGCATGGTGCGGAGGTCCAGCCATTTGGCGAGCGTGGTGATAATGATGGCGGCAATTCCAATGACTTCGGCACGGTCTTCACGCACGCGAAAAGTTCGCATGCGCCCCGGAATATCAAGAGCCATCATGCGCCAGGTCTGATCTTTCAGCAGGCGTACATTGATGGAGGGAATGCGTTCGACCATGGGTCCCGGCGTGATTCGAACCAGAGCTTCCGCATTTCCTCCGCAAGCTACGGCAATTGCCCGGCTGAGTTTCGGCGGCGACGGAAGCGCGCTTCGCAGGATGGATAGAACATGATGGCGAAGGCGGTTGGCATCGTCTTCGTCGATGGCGCCGTGGATGGAATACGTTTCCATCAGGCGAATGGTGCCAAGCGGGAGTCCCATGCGATGCTCGAGCACACCGCGCTGAAAAAAATTCAGTTCCAGGCTGCCGCCACCAAGGTCGAAAATCAAGCGCGGCTGCAATCGGTCACTGAGCGCCCATTTCACCGCGGAGCAGACCAGCCGAGCTTCCTCCTCATTGCCGATGACTTCCAGTTCGAGGCCGGATTTCCGGCGAATGCGATCCATCAATTTGCGATAGTTGCGGGACTCGCGGGCGGCGGCTGTTGCTACGGCTCGATAGGCGCTGACCTGATAACGATCCATGCGATCGCGGAATTGTTTAAAGGTGCGCGCTGCTTTTGCTATGGTGTCGTCATCCAGCATCCGGCGGGTGAAAGCGTTATGTCCCAAGCGAACTGCGGCACGCTCACTGTCTAGAAATTGGATATGCTGAGGGGAAGTGGCGCGAGCGATTACGAGCCGAATGGCATTGGAGCCCGCGTCAATCGCGGCTAGTTGGACCGGGGCAGCCACTCTTTAGCGCCAAAGATGCGACAGCGCGTGCGAAGGCCTGTATTGCGTGCTGCGTATGGCCAGGTGCGAAGCAATTCGCTTGCGTAGCTCCCGGTTCACCGCAGAGACGCTGCTTTCGCCGTCTAATTCAAGAAAACTGTGCCGCTTGGAAAGATATTCGAATTCTCGCTTAATCATCGATTGATATCGGATGAAGGATTGAAACAAGTCATTCGAGAGCGACATGTCACGTCCGGATTCCCAATAGCTAATGGTCTGGGATTTCTTGAACTCGCGGTCGAAAGCAATTTCGGGGCGCACATTCAACCAAAAAGTAAGGTCGGGCCTGAGAGCAGTTTCATAAATTCCGTGGAGATAATCTCGTCCGATCCCGCGAACAGCAGCGCGCGCAATTAAAGTGAAGATATAGCGGTCCGCCAGCACGATCAATCCCGAGCGCAAAGCCGGAAGAATGCGGCGCTCCAATTGATCGAAAAAATCGGTGCTGTACATCAGCGCCAGGGTCATACGCGTAACCGCGTTTTCTGCGAGCAGCGCGTCGATATCTTCCCCTACCAGATACGATCTGCGGAGCCCCATGGTCTGCACCGCAAATCCTTGAGATTCGAGCCACTCAGTGAGAAGAGAAATTTGAGTGGAACGGCCGGAACCGTCGGTGCCTTCGATCACGACGAGCGTCCCGCTGAGTTCTTCCGGTCTTACGCCCGGTAGCGGGGTTCCGTAGAAACGCGAAGGAGTTTCTACAGCGTTGTGCACCCGCCTTTGCTTTGCCGGGCGGCCATTCGGTGGAACGCGGGTTAGGGTTTTTTTCGGAGAGCGCATCACTTTTTCTTGGGCGCAAACTGTTGCAAGGCGATTTTCTCGCTCACAATCTGCCGCATCAGTTTCTGAAGTTTGTTCACGCGCACCGTGCCGTCCATTAGAACAAAACGGTCGGTTTCCACCATCTGATCGTAGTTGTTCAGAATGCGTTCCTGGAAAATACGAAAACTTTCGGAGCGATCCAGCGAGATTCCGAGATCCATCCCGGCTTCATAATATTTCAGCTTTGGGCGGCCGGCAACGATGCGGTTGACGGCCACATCGAGAGGAGCGCGGAAATAAAAGGTGATATCGGGAGTTGGAGCGAAGCCGTAAAGATTACGCAACCAGTGGGGAGAACATCCGCGGGCGGCATCGCGCGCAAATGCAGTATAGATATATCGGTCAGCGAGGACCAGATAACCGCCGTGCAGTAGAGGCATGATTTGGCGTTCACACCGGTCGGCGAAATCCGCCGCGTGCAGAAGAGAAAATGTCGTGGGCGTCAACAGCCGTCTCTGTTTGCCTCGCCGAGTAGCGGATCTCACCAGGGGAGAGGAATTCCATTCGGTGAAGTGAATACGATATCCGCCGATTTCGAGCCAGCGTTTCAGCAGGTATAGTTGAGTGCTTTTCCCGGAGCCGTCAATACCTTCCACGACTACCAGGGCGCCGGGATAATCGCGTTTGGCAGTAAGCTGCTTGGCTGTGACCGGATCTGCAGCGGGCGCTAGGTCAGAGGTAATGGTGGCCATATGAATAATTTACACAGAATCGCTTATCATATCCCGGATCGATGAATGGCAAGTAACAAAATGGTGACTCGCAAAAAACACAAGCCAGGTTCGCCGGACTAGCGGAGCGGTCGAGGAGAGCGCATGAAATTTAGCAAAGAACTGGCGGTGAAACCTGGGCAGAAGGTAAAACTATCCAACTGGGACCCGGATGACACGCTTGGGTTCGAAAAAGATCACCAGATGAAAGATAGCCTTGAGAAGGCTATAAAGAGGCTCGTAGGATTTCAATACCGGCTGTACGCCGAGAAAAAGCGCGCCCTGCTGCTAATCTTTCAGGGTCTCGATGCGGCCGGCAAGGATGGAACAATCCGCCATGTGATGTCGGGGGTTGACCCTCAGGGATGCGTAGTAAAATCTTTCAAAGTGCCTTCGGCGGAAGAAGCAGCCCATGATTTCCTGTGGCGGGTCCACCAAGCGATTCCCGGCTACGGCGAAATGGGAGTGTTCAACCGGTCGCATTATGAGGACGTGCTGATCGTACGTGTGCACGAGCTTGTCCCGAAAGAAGTGTGGTCACGGCGATACCATCAGATCAATGAATTCGAGGCCATGCTGGAAGAAAATAAGGTGAAGATTTTGAAGTTCTTTCTACACATCAGCAAGGACGAGCAGAAGAAGCGTTTCCTGGAGCGGATTGAAGACCCGGACAAGCGCTGGAAAATTTCAGAAGATGATTTCAAGGAACGGAAATATTGGGAGGACTACACTGTTGCTTACGAAGGCGCGCTGGAACGTTGCAGCACGAAAGAAGCGCCTTGGTTTATCATCCCGGCCAACAAGAAGTGGTTTCGCAACTTGGCGGTATCGCACATCATCGATGAGACATTCAGAGAAATGGATATCAAATTCCCACGCCCAACGATTAATCTGAAAAAATTTAAATGGAAATGAGCAAGTGATGGTGTCCGGAAGTTTTCCTGTTAGAATCGCTGGACTCTGAGCGACCACCATGGACGAGGCCGTTTTTCCGCGGAATTTTTTGAAAAGATACCCGTACGCCACGCGCGGCGAGGGCTGCTTTGTCTATACGGACGATGGCAGGCGATTTCTAGATGCATCAGGCGGCGCTGCAGTGGTCACTATCGGGCACGGAGTAAAAGAAGTCGCCGATGCGATGGCGGATCAGGCGTCGCGGCTCGCCTACGTTCACTCCTCGCAATTCCACACGGAGACTGCAGAGAAACTCGCGCGGCGGATTCTCGCGATTGCGCCCGAGGAAATGCGTGCGCAAGGGCGTGTTTTTTTTACGTCCGGGGGATCCGAGGCGACCGAGACTGCGCTGAAACTCGCGCGCCAATATTGGCTAGAACGTGGCGAAAGTAAACGCTTTCGCGTGATCTCTCGGTTGCAGAGCTATCACGGCAGCACGCTCGGAGCGCTGTCAGTTTCCGGAAATGTTCGGCGGCGCGAGCCATTTGCTCCCATGCTTCCGGAGTGGGGGCATATTCCGCCGTGCTATTGCTACAGATGCCCATTGGGACTTCGCTATCCGGAATGCAATGTGGAGTGTGCGGACGAACTTAACCGAATTCTGGAACGCGACGGCTCGGACAACGTAGCCGCATTTATTTTTGAGCCTGTTGTGGGAGCCACGCTCGGCGCGGCGCCACCGCCGGACGGTTACGTTCAAAGAATCGCGGAGATTTGCCGGCAACACGGAATCCTTTTGATTGCGGATGAAGTGATGACCGGCATGGGACGGACGGGAAAGCCGTTTGCCGTGGAACATTGGGGCGCGACGCCGGATATGATTCTGTTCGGCAAGGGAATGGCGAGCGGCTATGCTCCGTTGGGCGCGGTGATCGTCGCGGGGAATGTGGCAGAAACAATTTCCAAAGGATCGGGGACGTTTCTGCACGGCTTTACCTATAACGCGCATGCAGTAGCAACGGCGGCGGGGAATGCGGTGCTGGATTACATCGAGCGCGAAAATTTGTTTGCGCGGGTTGATATTGCCGGAGGCGAGGTGCGCGCAGCACTTGAACCGCTGAAAAAATTCTCGGTGGTGGGCGATGTGCGCGGTATGGGGTTGCTGTGGGGCATAGAGTTCGTGCAGGACGCAAAGACCCGGGAACCTTTTCCGCATGACGCGCGAATCGCATCGCGAATTCACGACGATCTGCTGGAGGAAGGAATTATGACCTATCCGATTCAAGGATGCGTTGATGGCCTTCGCGGCGATCACATTCTGCTGGCGCCGCCATTCACCATCACTTCTTCCATGATACAAATGCTGGCCGCGGGGCTTGAAAAAGCCATTGCCGCACTGGAGAAGACACACTTTGCGGGAATCGGAGGGTCCTCTGCGCGCGGCTGATGGCAAAAGCTATCGTTGGGTGATGGCGACGTTTGTATGGGGTATTTCCTTAGGAATTTCGGCATTCGCTAGGTCCAGCGATACAAACCCGATGGTGGGATTCTCCGCGCGCGGTGCTGCGGAGGAGATCTCAATCGAACAGAAATTCCGTTCGATGGCTTCCACGGAACAAATTTCAAAATTTCATCGCTATCTTACTTCGGAGCCGCACCCGGCTGGCTCCGCTCGCAACAATGAACTGGCGCAATGGGTGGCGAAGCAATGGCGGGAGCAGGGTCTGGAAGACGTCACCGTCCATCAATATGATGTGCTGAATTCGCGGCCGCGCGAAATTTCACTGGAGATGGTCCATCCCCGACACTATCGCGCGAGCTTGCGCGAAGATCCCTACGATGTGGATCCTGACACCAAGAATCCGAAAGCCGACGGCGCCTACCTGGGATATTCCGCTTCCGGTGAAGTAACGGCGCCGGTGGTGTACGCGCACAGCGGCAATCCAGAGGATTACGAATACCTGCGCGCGCACGGGATCGATGTGAGAGGAAAAATTGTTCTGGTGCGCTATTCGAATCCTTATAGCTATCGAGGATTCAAGGCGCTCACTGCGGAACGGCTGGGGGCTGCGGCGATCCTAATCTATTCGGATCCGCAGGAAGATGGTTACACGCGGGGGAAAGTTTTTCCGGATGGGCCATGGGGACCCGAGAGTCACATCCAGCGCGGTGCGATTACGTATGACTTTCTCGAGCCAGGCGATCCTTTAACCCCCGGGTGGGCGTCGGTTCCAGGCGCGAAACGAATAGCTCCGGAGCAGGCGATATCTCTCCCGAAAATCATGGGAGTTCCGCTATCGTGGCGCGACGCGAAACCACTGCTCGAAAAGATGGACGGGCCGGTGGCGCCGGATTCCTGGCAGGGTAGGTTGCCGCTGAAGTACCGGCTCGGCGGAAAGCGCGTGCAAGTTCATCTGAAGGTGGACATGGACACCAGCGTGCAGCCGTATTACGTGACCGAAGCGCGCATCCGCGGCAGTGAAGCTCCCGATCAATGGGTGATTCTGGGCAATCATCGCGACGCGTGGGTGTATGGCGCTGTCGATCCTTCGAGCGGAACGGCTGCTATGCTGGAGCTGACGCGAAATCTCGGCGAAATGTTAAAGCAGGGGATCAGGCCGAAGCGCACGCTGGTAATTTGCAGTTGGGACGGCGAGGAGTACGCCTTGACTGGTTCCACGGAATGGGGCGAAGAATTCGCGGATGAACTGAAACAGAAAGCTGTGGCGTATTTGAATGTGGACGAGGCGACTTCAGGATCCAACTTTGAGGGCGATGCTGTGGGTTCGCTTGCGCCGCTGCTGGTCGATGTGAGCCGAACTTTGCCGGCGCCCTCGGGTAAGACGCTTTACGACGAATGGAAAGTTTCGAGGGGAGCAGAACTAAAAGGGAAGCAACCCGTGCCGGACTTTGAGCTGGCGAATACGCGTATTGGAAGCGGATCAGATCACACCGTCTTCTTAAATTTTCTCGGCATCCCGACCGTGGGGTTCACCTTCGTGGGGCCATACGGCGTCTATCATTCTTTGTACGATGATTTCTATTGGATGAATCACTTTGGAGATCCGGGATACCGTTACCATTCATTGATGACGCAGATTTGGGGCGCGGTGGCGCTTCGTTTGGCGAATGCTGAGATTCTTCCGTTTGATTTCGAGTCGTATGGCCAACACATCCGGCAATTTTTAAGGGAACTTGACGACGGGAGCCATGTCGCCGCGCATATCGATTTTGATTCACTCCGGAAATACGCCCTCGGGTTCGAGCAAGCGGGACAGGAATTGAAGCAGAGTGCCAGCCGGGCGGTTGCGAGCGGAGGTATGAACAGCGCTAAAGAGATTTACATAAATCAAGAGTTGATGAAAGTGGAACACAATTGGTGCAATCCCGACGGCATTCCCGGGCGGCCGTGGTTTAAACATTCTCTCTATGCAGCGCGCTACACCTATGCCCATCTCGAGCTGCCTGGCCTTACGGAAGCCGCTGAGGCGGGGGATTGGGAGCGCGCGCGGGAACAAGCCAACATCCTCGAAGATGAACTAATGAAAAATACAATGTTGCTGCGCCACGTTAAGCAGGAATTGGACTCTTTCGCAGGCGCTGAAAACCCGTGAAAATATTATCTGTTTCTCTGGCCATTTTTTTCGTTGCCACCGTGCCGGTTAGAGCGCAGCAACCGCCGAACGCGGCGTCGGAGCCTCGCGCGCGTGAACTTGGCGTGCCATTTGAAGGCACCCCGGGTCCGCTGAATGCGATTACGGATGTGAAGGGAGTCGAAGTTGGCTATCGCACGCTCATTTCCGGCGAAGGTAAATTGCAGGTAGGTGTCGGGCCGGTGCGCACCGGTGTTACAGCTATTTTCCCGCGTGGGAAAAAGGCGGTAGATCCGGTTTTTGCAGGATGGTTCACGGAAAATGGCAATGGGGAAATGACTGGCGCCACTTGGGTCGAAGAATCGGGATTTCTATATGGCCCGGTGATGATCACAAACACGCACAGTGTGGGAGTTGTACGCGACGCCGTCATCGCCTGGCAACTCAACCATGGCAGGCCAGTGCCCGAGGACGATTGGTGGTCGCTTCCAGTGGTGGCGGAGACCTGGGACGGATATCTGAACGATATAAACGGATTTCACGTGAAGCCGCAAGACGCGTTCGCTGCGATGGATGACGCGCACTCAGGTCCGATTGCCGAAGGAAACGTCGGCGGCGGTACCGGAATGATTTGTTTCGAATTTAAGGGCGGCACCGGGACTTCCTCGCGCCGGCTTTCCGAAAAACTCGGTGGATACACAGTGGGCGTGCTGGTTCAGTGCAATTTTGGGACGCGGCATCTTTTGCGAATTGCCGGAACTCCCGTGGGTTACGAAATTACGGGAAAGCCGATATGGCACGATGATACGGGTTCAATTATCGTGGTGGTCGCTACCGACGCTCCGCTATTGCCAAATCAGATGAAACGAATCGCCAAGCGAGTTACGCTTGGGCTTGGACGGCTCGGCAGTATTTCGGGGGACGAATCGGGCGACATTTTCATTGCGTACTCAACGGCGAATCCCGGGGTAGGACTGGAGCAAAAGAAACTGGTGGATGTCCAAATGCTTCCTAATGATCAAATGGACGCGCTTTTCGAAGCTACGGTGCAGGCCACGGAAGAAGCCGTGGTAAACGCACTAGTGGCGGCAAAAACTATGACAGGTCCCGAAGGGCATACTGTAGAAGCGCTCCCGCGTGACAGCCTGCGCGAGGCTCTGAAGAAATATAACAGGTTGGCCGAGGTAAAATAGTCAGGTCGGAGTGCTTGTTCGGAAGGAGGTTGAGTTCCATGAGGAATTTTTTTACCGGGGTTTTTCTGACATTGCTAATAATCGGTATCGCTCTTTTTCTAGCCCTCAAACAAGGATATATAGATTTTAGGGCGGACCAGGAGCCGTCCCCGCTGGAGAAGAAATTTGCGATGGCGGCCGTGGACGCTTCAACGGGCCGTCACGCTGCGGACCAGAAGAACCCCTTGATGGCCAATGAAGAGACTTTGGTGGCCGGCGCTAAGCTCTACATTAATCACTGCGCTGGCTGCCACGGCGTCCCTTCGAATCCCAGCAGCCAATTCCCGAAATCGTTCTATCCTCCGGTACCTACGTTCTTCAGGGATGCTCCGGATATGCCGGAGAATCAGAATTTCTACATCATCGAGCATGGGATACGCTGGAGCGGGATGCCGGCGTGGGACAAGACTCTTAATGACACCCAAATGTGGCAATTGGTGACCTTTTTGAGCAACATCGAGAAACTTCCGCCCGCGGCAAAAAGAGAATTCGATCTACCGGGGGCGCCGGCAGCCGCCACCGCGCCTGCAGCCACGCCGAGCTCTTCAATGCCGATGAAGCATTAGCCCATACTCTGTGCAGACGCGCCTTGAAGAAATACTCCGAGCGAGGGACGCGCAGTCCTGCTAAAATTTGGCTAGTTAAGCAGCTTTCTTATAGGAATTGGTTTTTTAGAGCTGGTCGCGTGACAAGTTGGGGAAAAGACCTAAGCCCATGTGCACCTTGGGAGGAAGAATTTGACGTCTGATGCAGTCGCTGAAAAAGTGATCACTACCCTTGCATCGGTAAAGCGCATTCCAGCCGATAAGATCACTCTGGAAACCAATCTGCAGGACTTGGGCATCGATTCGCTGGACGTTTTCACCTTGCTCTTTGAGCTCGAGAACGCTTTTAAGATTTCCATTCCCGATGACGATGTGCGATCCATACGCACGGTCAACGATGTCGTGACCGGCATTAAGAAGATCATCGCTGCTACGCCGCCCGATTCGACTGTGGGTTCGCCCACGCCGGCGGACTAAGAATGGCGGCCCGCCGAGTTGCCATCACAGGTCTAGGAATTATTTCTCCCTTGGGACTGAATGTCGCCGAATCCTGGGATTCGCTCAGCCACGGACGGTGCGGTATCCAAGCGTTGAAGGGTGTCGATCGTTCGCGCGTGGCCCTGAAGATGGAGAACGGAGCTGAAGTCCACGGATTCGACCCCACGCAGCACTTCGAAGGCGGTAAAGAAGCTTACCTCGATCGCTTTGCGCAGTTCTCCGTGGTTTCAGCGCGTGAAGCCATGCGTGATTCCGGACTTACTCTAACGTCCGCTCTTCGCTATAACGCTGCTATTGTCTGCGGATCCGCAGTGGGGGGACAATCTGCTATCGAAACTGGGTTCGCGGATCTTTACGTATCGGATCGCGGACGCGTTCATCCTCTTACGATTCCTAAGACGATGGCCAATGCCGGTGCGAGCCATATCTCCATGGAACTTGGAATTACAGGACCGACTTACACTGTATCGACCGCCTGCTCGTCTGCGAATCATGCCATTGGCCAGGCATTTCGTCTGGTGCGCGATGGCGAAGTGGATCTGGCGGTGACCGGGGGCAGCGAGGCGCCGTTCGCGATCGGACATCTGAAAGCATGGGAAGCCATGCGAGTGATTGCCCCGGATACCTGCCGCCCGTTCAGTAAAGACCGGCGCGGAATGATTCTGGGCGAGGGTGGCGCGATGATGATACTGGAACCGATGGAATCAGCCCAGGCGCGCGGCGCCAGAATCTACGCGGAAATTTGCGGTTTTGGCATGTCCTCGGATGCTCACCACTTGACGCAGCCGACAGTGGAGGGACCGTCCCGCGCGATGCGTGACGCGTTGCGTCTTGCCAACATGGCGCCCGAAGAAGTCGGCTACGTTAACGCCCACGGTACGGGAACGCCGGGGAACGACCCCGTGGAGAGCCGCGCCATCCGGGAAGTTTTCGGCGCGCATGCGGACAAGCTCGCGGTCAGTTCGACGAAATCCATGCACGGCCATGCGCTTGGCGCCGCGGGCGCACTCGAAGCGATCGCCACCGTGCTCGCTCTGCATCACGGAATCCTGCCGCCCACCGCGAACTACAACGAACGCGATCCCGAATGCGACCTCGACTACATTCCAAATCAGCCCCGCAAGCAACAAGTGGAGGCGGCCCTTTCAAACTCCTTTGCGTTTGGAGGATTGAACGCAGTCATCGCCTTCCGAGCTGTTCGGTCTTAACTCCACGCTCTCTCCGGCGCATCCCACAACTAGCCTTCTGGCAGAACAGCGCTTCCTAATTCAGGAGGGCAGAATACCGATGGTTTGTTAAAAGAAGCGTGAAAGTAGTGGAGCGAGGGTCCCCCATCCAGTGGGTGTAGGAGACCAGTGGCGCGTCAATTCGTCGGCGAGTGTCAATGTAACGAGAATGGCGAAGAATAAAACTCCCGCCAGGATGAACACCTTAGTCAGCCCGCCGCTGTACTTCACGTGCATAAAAAACAGAACTACCAGCAGCATCTTGGCGACGGCAATCGCAAGAGCGGCAACGGTGTTAAATGCGCCGAGGTCAACGTAGGCCACGCCGGTAGTGAGTGCCGTGAGACAAAGAAGCGCGACAAAGATTCCGATGTAGGTTTTCACTGGGACCATGTGCTCGGACATCAGTGTCCACCCCTCAAGTAACGTCCTCCAATAAGGTAGAGCAGCGGGAAAAGAAAGATCCACACAATATCCACGAAGTGCCAGTACAGACCGCTTACTTCGAGCGGACTGTAATACTGCGGAGTAAACCTGCCACGATGAGCCATGACGGTGAGCACGCTCAGAATGCCGATCCCGATAATCATGTGCAACGCGTGCAATCCAGTCATAAAGAAATAAAAGCAGAAGAACATAGGCACGTGCGCACCGGGCGCTCCCCATTCGGGGCGTATCCCGAAGCCGAAACCGGGAACCAGATGTTCAACGTAATCGTGGTGCCATTCAAACGTAAACTTGATGAACAAAAACGCTGCGCCCAAAATCATCGTAGTAATCAGGAAACCGACTTGCGCGCCGCGTTTGCCAATTTGGGCGGAATGGATGGCCAGCGCCATGGTCAAGCTGCTTCCGATCAAAACAGCGGTATTCAATGCGCCGAACCTGACTTCCAGCAAATGGCTGCCAATTTCGAAGGAAGGCAGATACAGTGCGCGGTAAACGATGTAGGTGGCGAAAAGGCCGCCAAAGAACATCATCTCGGTGAGCAGAAATACCCACATGCCGAGGCTTCCGGCCTCGCGCTGTTGCTCCATGTCTTCAAACTGGTGCGCAAACCCGGGCGGATGCGCGTGGTGAATCGCCATATCAGCCACGGGTCACCGTGCTGTGTGCGTAATCGTAGGCTTCTTCGGTTACCACCGGTATCTCCTCGAAATTTTCAGTGGGAGGCGGAGAAGGCGTTGTCCACTCCAACCCTTTAGCTCCCCACGGATTTGGGCCTGCCGTCGGTCCATAACGCATGGACCATATCAAGTAGACGAGCGGGATCAGATAGCCGATACCCAAAATGGAGGCGCCGGCGGAGGACATTACGTTGAGCACCTGAAACTCCGACGGGTAAACAGCGTAACGCCGTGGCATGCCCAGGTATCCAAGCATAAATTGCGGGAAGAAAGTAAGGTTAAATCCCACAAAAATCACCAACGCCGCAAAACGCGCCCAGCCGTCGGGGTAAAGACGCCCGGTAATTTTCGGCCACCAGAAGTGGATGCCGCCCAGATAAGCCATCACCGCGCCGCCGACCATAATGTAATGGAAATGGGCCACGATGAAATAGGTGCCGTTCAAATGCACGTCCGTCGCGAGCGAAGCAAGAAACAAGCCCGTGAGGCCGCCCATGGTAAAGAGACCGATAAAACCTAGGGCATACAACATGGGAGCATCGTAGGAAATTGAGCCTTTATAGAGCGTCGCGGTCCAATTGAAAACCTTTACCGCTGAGGGAATGGCCACCATAAAGCTGAGCACGGAGAAAATCAGGCCGGCGTAAATCGACTGGCCGGTGACGAACATGTGATGTCCCCAGACCAGGAAACTGATGATGGCAATTGCGAGGCTCGAGAAGGCCACAAAACTATATCCAAAGATTCGCTTGCGTGAAAAACAGGTGATGAGCTCGCTCATCACTCCCATTCCCGGCAAAATCATGATGTAAACCGCAGGATGAGAATAAAACCAAAAGAGATGCTGAAAGAGGATGGGGTCGCCGCCAATAGCCGGATCGAAAATGCCGATGTGAAGAACCCTTTCAAGAAACAGAAGGAAAAGTGTGATGGCGATTACCGGCGTCCCAAGAATAAAAATGATACTGGTGGCGTAAATGGCCCAGATGAAGAGCGGCAAACGGAACCAGGTAAGCCCCGGCGCGCGCATTTTGTGAATGGTCACCACAAAATTCAGACCGGTGAGAATCGAAGAAAATCCGGTAATAAAAACGCCTAGCGCAGTGGGGACCACCGAAGTGTGAGAGAAGCTGCTGCTATACGGTGTATAGAACGTCCAGCCGGTGTCCACGCCGCCCGAGATCACGGCGTAAAGAGTGAAAATGGCGCCGATGACGTAAATGTACCAACTAAGAAGATTGAGTTTCGGAAACGCCAAGTCGCGGGCGCCGATCATCATGGGCACCAGAAAATTGCCCAGCGTGGCTGGTATGGACGGAACCAGGAAAAAGAAAACCATGATGACGCCGTGCATGGTGAACAGCTTGTTGTAAGTTTCAGGCTGCACCAGCGCGCCCTGCGGCTCGATCAAATGCAAGCGCATCAGGACGGCGAAAAAGCCGCCGACAAAAAACATCAAAGTGATGGACGCAAGATAGAGAAGCGCAATGCGTTTGTGGTCGGTGGTTAAGAGCCAGGACTTCACGCCGTATTGCGCGTTCAAATAATTAACGCGCGAACCGGTTGGTGCTTCGTGGACGTCCATCGTGGCCGTGCTCATTTGCCGTCCGAATTCCTTTCTTCCGACCCAAGCGATTTCAGGTAGGCGATGAGCTGCAAGACTTGCTCCTCGTCGACCTGTCCCCGGAAGGTGGGCATGATCGGCGGATAATTTTTCAAAGCTACAGAGTTTGGATGGATGATAGCTTGACGAATGAAAGCTTCGTCCACCAGACGCTTCTCGCCCGTCTTTAGTTCCTCTTCCTTACCATAAAGACCTAGGAGCGATGGACCGCGGCCGCTGCCGTCTGAAACATGGCAAGACGCGCACCCGAGTTTGTTGAATGTTTTCTCGCCGATTTGCGCCATCGTCTGGCTGGGTGTGCCGCTGGAGAGCCAGGTTTCATAATCTGCGGGCGACATCACGTAAACCCAACCGAGCATTTCCGCGTGGTCGGCTCCGCAATATTGTGCGCAGAATAGATGATAGGTGCCGACTTTCGTGGCCTGAAACCACAGTGAAGTATAGCGGCCCGGAACCACATCTTTTTTTACGCGAAACGCGGGGATGTAAAAATCGTGGATGACGTCTTCGGAGGTCATGGTCAACTCCACTGGCACGCCTACGGGAACGTGCAGCTCGTTGATTTCGCGCACGCCTTCGGGATGCTGGATGTGCCACATCCACTGCTTGCCGATCACAAAAATTTCCGTGGAAGCGGAGGGAGGACGAGAATTTTCGAAATACAAACTCGAGGCCCAAAGAAACAAGCCCGCGCAAATGAATGTGGGAATGATGGTCCACGCCAACTCCAGCGGAAGGTTCTCTTCAGTCTCTAGGGGGATTTCATTGTCGGTTCGCCTGCGATATTTCACCATGAAGACGAAGATTGTCGAAAAGATGGCGATGGTAAAAAACAGCGTAATGAAAGTTAGAACGAAGTAAAGGTGGTCAACCCCTTCCGCTATGGAGGAAGCTGCTTCCGGGCGGAGTTGCGGCGCCTGAATTGCCAAGGAGAAGAAAACAGAGCCGAACTGGAGAAGGCCCGTCATGTTCTATTTGCAAATTCCCTTTTCATGCCTAATTCCTGATGCCCGGCCAGCTACAGAGCGCTTAGGCTCTGCGTTCAGGCAAGGTGTAACGCTCCTTCCGGTACAGAACTAAAATAAGACCGCCGATCGCGAGCACCGTGACAGCTCCTGCTGCTTGAATGAGACGCGATATCAACAAACCGTATTTTCCCGTGGAGGGGTCGTAGTGATAGCAGAAGAGCAGCACCTGATCGACCGGCGTGCCAATTTTTCCTGCGGAAGCCTCCACTAAGCCCAGCCGAAGATCGCGTGAAGGGAACTGGATACCATAAAAGTAGCGTGAGATTTTTCCTTCGGGTGTCAGGACCATGATTGCGCTGGCGTGCGCGAACTGTTTTGAGCCGGGATCGTAGGCGTAGCGGAAACCGACAGCGTTTGCGAGTTGGCGGATTTGTTGTTCGTCGCCAGTGAGGAAATGCCACCCCTGGGCCGCGTTGGGTCGGCCGTAAAGACCGGTGTAAAGAGCTTGTTTCGCTTCGGCTAAAACGGGCCTCTCGGTTGGATCGATGCTCACGGTCAAAACATCGAATTGTTTCCCGATGTCCATGGGGATCAGCTGGAGGCTGGATTCCAGGCCGTTGAGAACTTGTGTGCAGAGCATCGGACAGTTGTAATACACGAGAGATAGGATTACGGGCTTCTGGCCGAAATACTGAGTGAGTTGAACGGGTTTGCCGCGCTCGTCGCGAAAGGTCAGATTCAACGGAACCGATTGATTTAGTTTTTGTTCGACACCGACATCTTTCAACAGATCGGGACGCACGCCAATGTCCTGTAGCGGGGCTTGTAGCTGCGCCTGTGCGGGCGCTGAAAGAAGCGCCAGCGCGATCGACGCAGCGATCAGGCAAGCCCGCAACGATCCGGAGTCTACGAAATTTCTGAATCTCTTCACCGCTTGACCTGCCTTCTCAAAATGTAAAAAGTTTGTTCACCTTACTTCTGGGTTGTGCGCTTTCTCATACTCATCTTCGCCGATCCAGTAGGCGCACGGACCATTCGGCGATGATTGCGTCCCTACCATGTCGCCGGTCGCAGAAGTGTTCGATTGATCGCCGTTTGCTGGGCGCGCAGGCAAACCTCGTTGGACCGTCACATCCATAGCGCGATCGATCGGGATGCGAACGATTCCATTGTCCGAGTCGACCCATGCGTAGGTGTCCAGTTTCTGCATCTGTTCGCCACAATAATTTCGCAGATCCGCTCGAGGCTTCGCTTGCAACCGCGGTTCCGGCGGCAGAACACGCGCGTTCTCGAATGGAGAAGCCGGCGGTCCAAGTGGTTGCGATTTCGCGAAATACCAAAACATCCACTTCATCGACAACAACACCGCGGCAAGAACCAACACCAACCCGAGTCCATACTTCAGCAGAGTTCGGGTGTCGGCATCCCTATGCTCGTATCCTTCCGAAGGATCGATTGGCACACCGGGCGGAATTTGGACCGGCCGCTTAGTCTCCATGTTCATGCTGGAGCGCTCCTTCAAATCTCGGGTCGTGCAGCGGCAGAAGCGGCATTTTTTTGAGCTGTCCTATGTAAGTTCCGAGCCAGATGCCGCCGATTCCGATTACGGCGAGCAAGTCCGATGGATGCAAGCGCGGGCCGTTTCTTTCGTTCAAAAACCCCGGGACTACCAGCCAGTAAACATCTACTAGCGTCAGGACCACCATCATGCCAGTTAAAGCAGAAAGAATAGGCAGCCGGCGTTTCACGCCGCGTTGCAGCAACAGCAGAAATGGCACCGCGAAGTGCATGATCATGAGGAAAACGGCCAAAGCTCCCCAGCCGCCGAAAGCGCGCGTCATATACCACGGAATTTCGTCTTTCAGGTTGCCGGCCCAAATGATCAAGAATTGGGAAAACGAGAGGTAAGCCCACAGCATCACGAAGGCCAGCATGAGGTTTCCGAGATCGTTGAATTGCGATGCTGTTACGATTTTTTTGATGTGCTCGGTATTCGAGAGCAGGCGCAGCACGAAAATCACGAAGGCCATGGCCGCCAAAGCTTCGACTACCATGAACAGCATCCCGAAGATGGTTGAAAACCACAGCGGCTCAATGGACATCACCCAATCGATTGCGGAATAAGTGACCGCGATTCCCCAAAGAATCAAGCCTGGGCCGCTGAAGGCCTCCAAAACGGAGGCTAGCCGTGCGTTTCCGGTGCGGTCTTGCTCGTAGGACCATTTGTTCAGGAAATAAGCGAGCGTGAGCCAAATCGCAAAATAAATTACCGAACGCAGCACGAAAAGATTCTTGGTCAGATACATCGCTTTGAAATGAAGCGCGGGATCAGTCGGTTTATCGATGGCCCATTGCGCCCAAATGTATAAGTATTTGATTCCGAACAAAATCGGAAGGAATAAAACCGTCATCACCAAAAACGTTCGGGTGGCTGCTTCCAGCAGTCGCCTTATGGGATAGCCCCACCAGCCGCCCGTCAGATGATGCATCATCAAAATTGCCATGCAGCCAAGAGGTATCGAAATCCAGAAAATATAAGAGAACAAGTAAGACTGGAAAGTTCGCTGTGCCGCGTCGGGACCACGCAAACCAAAAAGCGCGCAGAGCAAGAGTGCAAACGCTCCCGTGAGGATCATGCCCGGTTGCATGCGATCGAGTCTCGGTTCGAATTTTTCCAGGTCGGTCATTATGGTTGCGCCGCTGCGTGTCCTTGCGCGTTCGTCTGACTCTCCGTCAATTTCGCTCGATCACTTTCCGGCACATCCTGCAGGGTGGCGTGCTGGCTCAATTGAAGTGCGCGAATATACGCCGCTATCCGCCATCGGTCTTCAGGTTCCACGCGAGCGGCATAGCTGTACATGGATCCGAAACCGTTGGTGATGACTTCAAAAAAGTGTCCGGCCGGGGCCTGCCGCAAACTGTCGAGATGAAAGGACGGCGGAGGTGGAAAACCGCGCTGCACAATCAGGCCCTGGCCGCTCCCGGTGTAGTCATGGCAGGGAGTGCAGTAAATGTTGTAGCGCTCTCGTCCACGCTCCAAATCCGCTCGGGTCATAGGAAAGGGAAATCGATCTGACACGACTCCGCTCTCCCTACCGGTGTAAAGCAATTCGTCGGTATGGAGTTGTCCACGCGCCACCGCGCCAGGGACTACCGGCCGCTCGGACCGTCCGTCATTGAAGAAATTACTAGGTTCGTAAGGAAGATATTTCGGCTGTATATGCATGTCGAGCCGGCAACCGGCGAGCAGTATTGCAATGCCGCCCAGGCAAGCAAGTCCTCGCAGGCAGTGCACTGATGGACTCACGCAGGCGTTGCCAACCCCGCGACGGCGATGTAGCTCAAACTTCAATTTCAAACACTCCGTGTGGTTGCAAAGTTTTCAAAAACTCAGCCGTTTTAAGCAAATCAAATTTCTTGTCTCGCGCCTTCACCACCAGAAAAAAACGGTCTTTGGATGCCAGCGCGAACCTTGCCACGTTAAAAACCGGATGATACGGCGTGGGCAGCCCGTTCATAGCCAACATGCCAAAAACTGCGCAAAGAGCAGCTCCGAGGATGGTCAACTCAAACGTAATTGGTATCCAGGCAGGCCAGCTGTTATACGGCTTGCCGCCAATATTCAGCGGAAAACTGATCACGTTTGCGTAATAGCACATAAAAAAGCCGGTAAGCCCGCCCAAAAGTCCGCCGGTGAAGACCACTGCGGGCAGTTTGGTGTGTCCAAAGCCGACCGCTTCGGCCATTCCTTCCACCGGCATCGGCGTGAATGCGTCGATGCTTTTGTAACCGGCATCGTGAGTCAGATGGGCCGCAGCGAGAAGCTGCTCGGGAGTCTCGAATTCGGCTAACAGTCCGTAGATAGCTTTGCGTTTCATGGGCTACTCGTGAATCTCCGGATTCGGATTTCGCACGCGCGCCAAATAGGAGGTGCGCGGTTTGGTATTTAGCTCCGCAAGCAATCTGTAATTTCGCGATTGCGCTTTCAGTTTGGAAACGCGGCTATTCGGATCGTTGATATTGCCAAAAACGATCGCGTCAGCCGGACATGCTCCCTGGCAAGCGGTGACGATCTCGCCATCCTTTATGGTTTGGTTGGCTTCTTCCGAATGAATTTTCGCGGCATTGATTCGTTGCACGCAGTAGGTGCATTTTTCCATAACGCCGCGGCTGCGCACCGTGACGTTCGGATTGCGCAGGCCGTAAAGGCTCGGCGTTTGCCAGTCTGAAAACAGAAAGAAATTAAACCGGCGGACCTTGTAGGGACAATTGTTGGAGCAATAACGAGTCCCGACGCAACGGTTATAGGTCATCTCATTCAGTCCTTCAGGACTGTGCGTGGTGGCTCCAACCGGACACACGACTTCGCAAGGCGCGTTTTCGCACTGCATGCAGGGCATGGGCTCGTAATACATTTCCGGATTTTCGAGCCCTCCGCGGAAATAGGTGTCCACGCGGATCCAATGCATGGCGCGTCCCAGCATTACCTGCTTCTTGCCAACCACCGCGATGTTATTTTCAGACTGGCAAGCGACCACGCAAGCGTTACAACCCACGCATTTGTTCAGATCGATGGACATGCCCCAGGCATAGCCGTCGTATTTAAAGCCGGGATAGAGCGAAAGTCCGGGAGTGGGTTCTTCCTGCGGATCCTGGGCAAAACGCGGGTTCGCGCGAAATTCTTCAAGCGTGGCTACTTGGATCAAATCGCGATGAAACGCTGCGGCGCTCTCTTCTTCGAATGTTTGCCCCTGGCGATCGATGATGTATTGATGTTGCGTGACGGCGAAATAGTATTCTTCCCCTGTTTTTTCGATGTGCAAGCCGGTTGCAGCCCAGGGCGTAGTTGAATTGCGAATGAAATTCGCATTGAAGCCCGTTCCCGTTCCTACCTTTCCCGCTCTTCGCCTTCCGTATCCAAGATGCAGGGTGACGGAACTGTCAGCGTGGCCTGGCACGATCATGACTCCGGCTTTAGTTTCGTGGCCGTTTAGTTGGAGCGTCACATAATCGCCGGTCGTAATGTTTAAGTGTTGCGCGGTCGCAGGGCTGACCATCGCCGCGTTGTCCCATGTCAATCGTGTGTTCGGCTTGGGTGTTTCCTGGAGCCACCCATTGTTGGCAAAACGCCCGTCCAAGATGGAGGGATCCGGCCGAAACGAAATTTCGAGATCGGAAGCCGCCGCAGTATTGGAGCCGGCACTCTGCGTGTTCGGCGGTTTTGCAAAATCAGTTCGCGCTGCAACATTGATCGCCGGCAGCGCCGTGCCAGTCATTACTCCGTCATGCAGCGACCGCTCCCATAAATCTTCGAACGCTTTGTCTTTTTCAGGACGCTGGCCCGCCCAATAATCGCGCACTCCATCGTGATTTGATTTGCCCGCATCGTTTCCGAGCAATCCGAGAATTTCATACGGCGAGTGGCAGCCCTGATACAGCGGCGCGATCAGCGGCTGAATAATTCCAATAGTTCCGTCATAGGCCCGGGCATCGCCCCAGGATTCCAAATAGTGTGTGGCGGGTACGTGCCAGTGGCACAGCTCTCCGGTCTCGTCGTAATACAACCCGGAATGTATGCGCAACTTTACATTTAGAAGCGCGGGGCCGAAGTCGAAATCAACGGGTGCGTCGTATACGGGATTACCGCCGAGAATCAGCAAAGCATCGACTTTTCCAGCCTTCATATCGTTTGCAAGATCGCGCAGCGATTCCATTCCGTCGATCGGATTCGTTTCCAGTGGATCGGTGTAGTACACGGTCTTGCCCACGTTTCCCAAGGCAGCGTTCATGGCATGCGCCAATGCGTGGACGTACGGTGGTTGCTCTTCACCGGCAATCACTAAGGAGGATCCACGATGTTGCTGCAAATCTTTTGCGACTGCACGCGTCCAGTCGGCCGAGATATTTTGCGAATTGGTCCCGCCGCCGTTCGCTGATGCGACTCCCACTTCCGCTGCGAGACGTTGAGCAAATCCGCCGATTTCGCTGGCACGCGCCGGTTTTCGGTGGTCCGCCATCGCTCCAGTGCTGCTGGGCATCGATTCGACCACATAGAGCCGATTTGGATTTGCCGAAGGCGTGTCCAGCGCACGTCGCGAAGAAAAATCGCGCGTATAACGCACATGTCCCGCACCACAGGTAAGAAAATCAGCGTCTAAGGAAACGATCACATCCGCTTTATCAAATTTATAGACCGGATTGACGGGCTTGCCGAATGCAAGTTTCGCGCCTTCTCGTACGTTGTCGCGGCCACACGGTTCGTACTGATGCCATTTCGCTTCCGGAAATTGCTTCAGGACCGCGCGGACATGAGCTGCGAGCGACGGTGAAGTGACCGTCTCGGTAAGAATCCGCAATCCGGGGCCCTTCGGGGATTGCTGCCCGCGCATATTAGTCATCGCTACCGCAAAAGGATCCCAATCGCTGATTCGCCCTTCGTGAATCACGGTTTGCGAACGGTCCGGATCGTACAGAGTCAATACCGAAGCTTGCGCGAAAACGTCCGTGCCGCCCAGGCTACCCGGATGCTCAGGATTGCCTTCGATTTTCGTAGGCCGCCCCATATTGCTCTCGACCAACAATCCGGTGGCCACGCCCGCCAGCTGCATGGAAGTCGCGTAGAAAAGCGGCCTACCGGGAATAATTTCTTCGGGTGGTTTCACATACGGAACGATCTTTTCCGTGGGCAACTTTGTGCAGGCGCTGAGACCAGCCAGCGCTGCGGAAGCCGCGGCGAGTTTCAAGACGTCACGACGGTCGATCCCTTCCGGATCTTTTGCCGTATCGTGCGGAAACTCGTGCTCAAGGAATTCCCGGTATTCTTTTGTCTCCGACAACTCTTCAAGACTCTGCCAAAAGCGCTTTCCATCACGGTGCGCAAGGTTCGCGCTGGCGGCAGCAAGATCGATCGATTTGCGTTCGGGCGTGTTCGGATTTGAGCTCATAGTGTTCTTTTTCCGGCCGTCATCGGTGACACACCGAACAATTTTGCAGACTTTGAATTTTGTATTCTTTCACGAGTTCTCGTCCCAGCTGCTCTTGATTGGCCGGTACTTGGTAATTGGGATTAAACACTTGAGACTTCGGACGCACATATTTTTCCGGCTGTCGGTGGCAATCGAGGCACCAGGACATATACAGCGTGCCCGCGCGGTAGGTTAGCGGCATTTCGGCAATTTGCCCGTGGCAGGTGGTGCAGCCAATTCCTTTGCTCACGTGAATGCTGTGATCGAAATAAACGAAGTCAGGAAGAGCGTTCACGCGCGTCCAGGAAATCGATTTGTCATCCCGATAGCTCGCGCGCACAGGCTCCAACATTGCAGAATTGGTCCAAATCTGCGAATGGCAGGTCATGCAAGTTTGTGTCGGTGGAACTCCGGCAAATGAAGATTTCTCCACCGACGTGTGGCAATAGCGGCAATCGATGCCGAGTTCCCCGGCATGATGTTTGTGGCTAAACGGGACAGGCTGCTCGCGCGAAACGTGCACGTCGGTGTACCAAGGGGACAGCTCAATTGCATAGAGAGCCGCGCCAAGCAAGGCAACAATGAACACGCCACCGTAAATGCTCAGGCGCGAGAGAACATTCGTGCTGTGATGAAATATTTGCGCCATCTAAATCTTCAAGTCCTATTTATTCCGGCTTTCTTCGTTCGTTTCTTCCACCAATGAGCGCATCTCGACGATGGAAATCATCGGCAGGAAGCGGATGAAAAGATAAAACAGCGTCAAGAAAAGGCCGATCGTGCCGACATAGGTAGCCCAATCCCATCTGGTGGGAATATAAGTGCCCCAAGCCGATGGAATGTAATCGCGATGCAAGCTGACCACCACGATTACAAAACGTTCGAGCCACATTCCCACGTTCACGACCAGCGCCACGATAAATAGCATGGGAATGTTGTTGCGCACTTTGCGCGACCAAAGCACTTGCGGAATCACAATGTTGCAAGCGATAAGCAGCCAGTAAACCCAAGCGTACGGCCCGGTCATGCGGTTCATGATCATGTAGCGATCAAATTGATTTCCGCTGTAAAACGCCATGAAAGTCTCCATCATGTAGCCGTATGCGACTATGACGCCGGTAGCGAGCATGACCTTGGCCATGTTGTCCAGATGCCGCATGGTGACGAGATCTTCCAGGTGGTAAAACTTGCGAATCGGAATCGCCAGCGTGATCACCATGGCGAAACCCGAATAAATTGCGCCGGCGACGAAATAAGGCGGAAAGATCGTGCTATGCCATCCCGGAACGATGGCGACCGAGAAATCGAAGCTGACAACCGTGTGCACGGAGACCACTAATGGAGTTGCTAGGCCAGCCAAAAGCAGTGAGGCCGTTTCGTATCGCGACCAATGCACGGCGGATCCGCGCCAACCCATCGCCAGAAAGCCATAGATGACTTGGGCCGCGCGATTCTTTGCGCGATCGCGGAGCGTGGCTAAGTCTGGAATCATCCCCACGAACCAAAACAGCAGCGATACGGTGGCGTAGGTGGACACTGCGAAGACGTCCCAAACGAGCGGACTTCGAAACTGCGGCCACATCCACATGGGGTTCGGATAGGGCATAAGATAGTAAAACATCCATGGCCGGCCCATATGCAGAAGTGGAAACATGCCGGCGCAAGCCACTGCGAAAATCGTCATCGCCTCGGCGAAGCGGTTAATAGAAGTTCGCCATTTCTGATGCAACAGAAGAAGAATTGCGGAAATTAGGGTTCCCGCGTGGCCGATTCCAATCCACCAAACGAAATTTACGATGGCAAAGCCCCAGGCAATGGGTATCCGAATGCCCCAAATCCCAACACCCTTCACCAGCAAATAGGTCACCGCGACGTTCAACAACATGAGAAGGGCGAAAGAAATTCCAAAGCCGATTATCCAGCCCTTAGTCGTCCCGCGGCCCAGGACGATGGAACTGATCTTATCGGTGACGGTGGCAAGCGTATGGCCGGGCTCGAGAACTGGAGCCTCGCGCGCGTGGCCTATATTCTGAGAACTCTCAGGATCCACGAAGAAACCTCGGAAACGTTAATACCGATGTCTGTAAACCACTCGAAGACGCTTTAAGGTTCTAAAGACGTCGCACAGACGAGCCGCCCAATGCAGCGGGATTGGTTTGAGCTACGATTTACGAAGAAAAGAGCCGATTAATGGTTCGTCATTTCAACTGCACTTTCACCTTTAGCAAGATGCCGTTTCTTTAGACTGCATAGCATATGACTGGAAAACTCTTGGCGCAAGTTCAAACCCGAAAAATTTAGACGAAAACAGGAAGTTGAGCTGCTCTGCGGAGAAAATGTCAAGCTAGTTCGTTTGACACAGAATAGTCAGGTGAGGATCGATCACCAGATGGGTCGGTCGAATTCGCGAAGTCAAGCGGAAGCGCGTTTCCGGTCCTTTGGTGATTACCACACCGAGACGCAACGGTTTTGATCCAGGTCCTGGTCGCGAAGCATAGATGGGGACTGCAGCGGTAAATAGATCATCGACGCCTCTTTGTTCGAGCCGGCCGGTGACAACGAACTCATTTCCATGAGGCTTAACCTCGAATTTCACGGCGTAGTGAGGAATTCCGGTCTGCTTTACCCATTCGTCGAAGAACCAGTCCATGCGGCGAGTCCCTTCTAAATCCATGTCGGCCGTCATTTGCCGCTCTATCTCACGTTGGAGATCCTGGGTCGTGAAGGCTCGATATTTGTATTTGGTGAGGATGGAATGAAGAAGCTCACGGAATCGTGCATCATCATCTTTCGCTGTGGGGTCGCGCAGCATCTCGTGAAGCATGTGCATTACCCATGTTCCTTTTCCGTAAATTATCGCGCGGTAGGCTTCCGGCGTTTTCGACGAGCGCAATCGAAGCCCCAGGCTCAGTGCGCCGGCATCATTGATAGTTTCGGTTGAGCCGGGAACTTTAGTGAGCAGAACCGTGCGGTAATGTTCCAGCCACTCCGTCAAATAATCGCTCGTGGATTTTTGGTTCTTGGAGTAGAGCAGGGCGAGATAGTTCGCCATGCCTTCCTCAATCCACGTATCTCGATAGCTCCCGGGACCTACCACGTTTCCCCACCACTGGTGCGCGACTTCGTGAAATGGCATTAGATCCCGAGCCTCGCTTTGCTCCCACTGCTGTAATCCTGCGCGCTCCTGCTCTACTGCCGGTAGAAACGCGAAGGTAGAGAGGTACACCAAGCCGGGCCAACCCTGGCCGAATGATCCCGGGATCTGTGCAACGTCCAGATGATCAAAAGGGAAAGGTCCATTCATCTTTTCGTAAAAGTGAATTGAGTCGAACACCTTCCGTCCGAGTTGCTTCAGCGCTGCCGCCGGGCTTGGCAGCAGAGGCTCGCTTGTGGAATCGGGCACTAGATCGGTGGGTGATCCTTCCAAGGATGGAAGCGCGCTAGGCGGCTCATGCGCGCGTAATCGCAACGCAATTGCTTCTTCGAGCTGCTTGTTTGCGTATAACTGGATTTTCGGCTGCTCGGTTGCAGTCTCGGTTTTGTATTCGCCCATGTTGAAGCCGGCCACGCAAAAAGGGACACCTGATCGCCAATGTCCTGTTTTCGCATCTCCTTCTTCATGCGATTCAATTCTGGTTCCGGTTGCAACGAGTGTAAATCGTCGAGGCCAGCGGAAGATCAAGTCGAAGGGTACGAACATCTCGCTGGCGGTCAAGTGGGGAAACCAGGTTTCGCGCTCGCCGACATACTCCACCCCGTTTCCAGCGTCCGTAATCACGTTGCCGTGATAGGAAATTTCCAAGCTAAAAGACTGTCCCGCCTGAGCCGGGGCCGCTAGAGCAACGAAAATCACGTCATTGCCACGACGGAGGACGTCGCGACGCCCCGAGTCTTCGTTCTGAAAAAAAACCAGCGGTTGTCCATTTTCGGACTGAATCTTTTCCACGGCAAGTTTGCGGGAAAGCTCCAGCGGGACCAAGCGATCCCCGGGCCGCACCGTTTTCAGATGGACCACGGTTTTAGCTTCCAGAGAAAGATCGGTTGCTATCGTTGAATCGATTCGATAATCGACCGGCGCAAATGATTCCAGCGGCGCCGGCGGAGCATTCTCTGATCGGAAAGACGCCCAAACGTCGTAAAACGGCGCTCCATTATTGAAATGAGGTTGGCCTATGGCCACCTCTTCCTCGCGTCGTGGGTCCACCATAACGTCAAATGCTCCCACGGAATCACCGACCAGCATCGCGTAGAAGAAAGGTAAGGGATCAGTGGAAAGCAGATCGAGCATGATCCGCAGGGACTGCGAGGGCGCTAAGCCGGCAACCGCGGGGTTCCAACTTTCGGCAAAACGTGAATCTACGGCCTCTTCGATTCCCTCAGATTTTAATTGTTCCTGGATTTCAGAGGCCGTGTCGTCAGTAAAGCGGAGATATGCGCGAGAGAAAGCTTGATCGAGAAGGGGAACTCCCACAAATTGCGCCAGCGAGCGCCGCTCGCCTGCATCTCGAGGCGTAGCCAAAACGTGGCCGCGACCGGTAAATACCGCACCTGTCATGTGGCCTCTGATGGCGGGAAGGAACGCAAGTTCACCTTCGGTGAAAGTGAAGCTGATGACGTCGCGTCTCAGATGCAAATCGTGAACGGTATACACATGAGCCGCATCGGGACGCAGCTCGTTAAGCCCTTGATAAAGCGCGCGCGGGCTTTCCGTTGTGGAATCGAGAGTGTTACCGGCGTTTGCGGCGCTCTGAGGCTGTTGCGCTAAGCAAAACCACGCAAAAAACGGTACGGCAAAGCAGGCAGCCAAGAGGAGAAGCCCTGGCGAAACTGGCGTCTTATGTTGCACTCAATCGACTGTACAACTTAGAGCATCGGACCGGCAAGCGATGGCGCGTCTAAACGAAAAGGCTTGTTAAAATGGTCCTGTGCGCCAGGCTGCACTCATCGCTTTCTTCTTTGTGCTCGCGGTCTGTTCCGCGAACGCAGATACAATTGTCCTGAAAAATGGCCGCAGGATTGTAGCCTCCAACGTCGTCGAAGACGGTGACCGAATCACCTATGAGACGGCTGCCGGGCAAATGTCCATCCCCAAATCCATCGTAGCTCGAATCGATCACGACAATTTTTCTTATTCCTCTGCAGAAACCAAGGTTTTTGCACCACCAGTCTCAGCTCCCCAAATTGATCCCGTTCGCGGATATGATGATGTTGCTCGCCTCACTGTTCATGACAATTCGATCGATTTTGGCTACATCGCCGAGCTTGAAAACAACGCGCGATCGGGAGGCGCCGCTGCAATCGAAAAAGTAGCGGCTGCTCATTACGCGGCCGCTCAATTCTTGGTGAGCAAGGGCGATACGGACGCAGCAATCGATCATTACCGACAGGCCCTGTCTTTCGCTCCCGATAATCTCGGACTGCTGCTTAACTTGGCCGTTCTCTATCTGCGCGGAAACCAATTCACCACGGCGTTGGACACGCTGGAGCATGCGCGTCGCGTCATGCCCGATTCCAGCCCTGCGGCTCCTGATATCGCAAAATTAATGGGATGGGCTTATTACGGTGCGAACAAGACGGAGCGGGCAGTGGACCAGTGGAAACTTGCGCAGCGTTTGCGCCCTGATCAGGAAGTCGAGAGCGCTCTCGAAAAAGCGGAGCGTGATAAAGCCGAAGAGGAAAGTTATCGCGAAGGCGAAACAGTCCATTTCGCGCTCAAATATAACGGCAGCGCGACGCCAGACCTTGCACGCGGAATCCTGCACACGCTGGAAGAAGATTTTCGCGATCTGGAGTCCCAGCTCGATTTCAGTCCGCCCGAGCAGATTGGCGTCATCCTCTACACCGAGCAATCATTTGCCGACATCACGAGGGCGCCGAGCTGGGCCGGAGCGATTAATGATGGCCGCATACGTGTTCCGGTCCAGGGATTGACCAGCGTGACGCCGGAACTTGGCCGTGTGCTGAAGCACGAGCTTACGCACAGTTTTGTGGGCCAGAAATCGCACGGCCGCGCACCTACGTGGCTTCAGGAGGGCGTCGCCCAATACATGGAAGGGAGGCGAAGCGCCAGCGTGGGAGCGCTGTTGGACCAAGCGAATCAGGGATTGGTGCCCACTCTTGCAGCGCTGGAAGGATCCTGGATGGCACTCTCCGCCAGTTCCGCCTCCATGGCATACGCATGGTCTCTTGCGGTGGTGGAATCCATCGTACAGTCGGGCGGTATGAGTGATATCAGTCGATTGCTCGATCGCGTTGGCTCCGCTCCTTCCACGGAAGACGCCGTGCGCGATACATTGCATTCCGATTATTCAGATCTTCAGCAGCAGACCATTGCCTGCTTGCGCCGTCAAGACGTGCGCTGAAGCTGGATCGTTCTTAGGACCTAACAGCCCAAAACATTCTAGAGGGGAAAAGGCAAAGGCAGAGACCAAGACCCCTGCGCCTCAGCGGGCGCGGGGATCGTCACTTGTAAATGAGAAGCGGGCGCGGGGCTAGGCGCCGAAGACGACGCGCGTGCCTGTGGAAGGCATGATTAACTTCTCGGGCATCTCGCGCTGGATTGCCATTATGGTGCGGAAGCCGGTGCAGTGCATGGGAATCAAGTAGTCAGGGTTGAC
>Ga0209009_1000039_pt1 | contig 59319 bp, 62 predicted proteins | sample BlaSpr_A8_OM3_M2_FD_187979 | JGI IMG/M metagenome (GOLD analysis project Ga0209009, IMG submission 187979) | Forest soil microbial communities from Thunder Bay, Ontario, Canada - Black Spruce, Ontario site 2_A8_OM3_M2 (SPAdes) (version 2) | ecosystem: Environmental > Terrestrial > Soil > Boreal... | reverse complement strand
TGCGGCGCGCGTTGCACTGGAAATGGGTAACTCCCCGCAAATGCTTTTCCGCAACTATCGTGAGCTGGCTGATGAACACGATGCCGCTGCTTGGTTTAGCATCGTTCCGCCCCAAAGAGTATCTAACGTGGTACGAATGCGCCGTGCCGCTGCGCTATGAGACGACATGCGGGCGGAAAGGCGAGCGCGAGGCGTACAGCTCTCCATTCACTTGCTGTCACTCCGGGAATTCGGATTGAAGGGGGATTTCACAAACCGACTCCAATAGTACGCGCGCTGGGACCACATTTATTCCGAGCATTGAGTTGCAAAGCGACTTGGATGTTGCAGCGCCGATTACGCGGGACGCGCTTTGCTAAAATGAGTGCGAGTGAGCGTGAGGCTCATGTCCTAAAAATCTCGACTGAGATAGCAAACAAGGTTGAAGCGCGAATGATCGCGTCCGGGCCCTGCTACCACCCGCAGCAGCTTCAGGCTCTTCGGCTGTGGGACACCTTAAAGCGCCGCGCCCAGGATCGCAGGTTTCTTAATATCTTTGGTCGAACCCTTCAATCGACGCCGAACCCAATCCTGAACAAAACCGAGATAGTAATTGTGTACCTTTGGGCGTGTCGTTTCCGTTTTTCACCCGCTGAGGTCGTAGAGTTCCGTCGTTTAAGCGATGAGCGACAAAGCCAGATTATTTCGGGAATCGTGGGCAAAAGAATTTCGTTGGATGGGTACCGAAAAGCCCGGCGCCGGATCGGCAAGGGCAAAGCTTCCAATTGCGTCTCCTTAAGCGACGAGCGCGCTCGGCAGATTATTTCTGGGTTTTTAAAAAACAACTAGACCTCTCGGCACCAGCTTGCGGTCGCGTCGGGCGATGCCAACTGCGCGGGTGGCCACGGTTTCGCTGGTTTGTGTCCACGACGTGGATCTTTGCAGTACGTAGCATCGGTGCGCAGAAATGCGCGATCGATCGGACAACGAACTAATAACTAAGCGCGAAACGGCAGCTTGGCTAAAGGTCTGTCCGCGAACGATCGACTACTGGACGGCCGGCGCTAGGCCGCGATTAGCTTATGTGAAGCTTGGCAAGGCGAAGCGCTTTCTTGCGGCAGATATTATCCGCTTCATCGAGAATCATAGGGTTCGTGGCTGCCTAGTGTAAGCCTGCACAGCAGAAGCGGTGGAAAGTGCCAAACGCGCCAGACTTAGGAATCCCAAATCAGCGATTTCAAAACATCGCTTTACGCTTCAAAAAAAAGCGATTTTACGAGAGGAAAGTGCGCGTTTTCCAAGAAATCGAGGTGAACGCGACTGGCGAATAGAAAACCACTTGTTCTAGCACAAATTCTAGTACGAAATTAGTTAGTAGAGCGTCTCGTTCGCAATGATGCCTGGGGATATTCCCAAATAAACCCCCAGGCGATCTCACGCGGGTTTTCATAGGTAAAGTGCCCGTTTCCACCGATCTCACTTGGTCCCAAAACGTTCTAAAAAATTCCGCGAGTGGATAAAATCGGTGGATAAAATTAGCGCACAGGTTTCAGCCCGTAGGCTCCGCTCCTGTAAAGCCGATCGAGAAGAAGTTTCTAGACAAATTCGAGACAACTTCTTCCCGCCGAGCTCGCCATGTTTGGCGTAATCTTTGAGACCGCATCGGGGAGGAAAAAAGAGATTTTCCCAGGGTTCGAACCCCCTAGGCTCCAAGGTAAAGAGGCACAACACTTTATCTCATTCTTGTTTATGGTTGGGGATGAATCCGACTTCGACTAGGTTCGCCGATCTGAAACGGGCAAGACCGATGTGACCAGTCGAGCGCAGGCGAAGAAAGGGTTCGAGCGCCGTAGGCTCCCTACCTTTCCTAAGTGTAAGTGTGGTGCGTCTACGGCTATCCTCCTAAATAACCCGAATTTGAAGCGCACTGCGCGTTAACCGTGCGATTACCGCCTGGAAACGGAAATGTCGAAAATCCAACAAAGCGAGTGCGTCAAAGCGCCACAAGTAAGCCCATGAACAAGCAAGCAAAAATAAAGACTGTCACACTTATTAAGAACCACGATACGCTTGGAAACAATCGCCGACGGTTGAGTAACAAACAAAAATACGTGAAGCCAAGAAGCAGCATCGCTGATACCCGATCCAGCGCTGGACTAGAAGCTGTCAGCTTACCTTGCGATCCGAAATGAAGCAACCATTCGAGCGCTGCGATAAAAAGAGTAATGCAGGCAACAAGGAAGACTAATTTCGCTTTATCGTTCAAACCGTAAGGCCTTGTTTGATACAAATTCACACCGTTTACTAAGAACACGATGAGAATAGCGCATGCAGTTACAACTGCGATCAGCGACGCCGTCCTGTTGTTGAGTCGCAGCGCCCAATGGGCCAGCAACGCAAGCAAAACACCGGCCCAAACCACGTTTGCGCTAAGATAAATATGCTTTTCCGTGAGGCGTAACTCCTCTCCACTTTGCCTAATGCGATTAGTGAAACGAGGGAACGTGTAGAGTGCGATAATCAGAATGATAACCCCGTAGGGCTCTGGTAAAAGAAACAAAGCGAGTATTGAAAGAAAGCAGATGAGGCCTCGAAGCAGCAATAAGCGTAGAGTCAGGCTAAACATTTTCTCCGTCAATGAATCGGACATACGCAATGCTCAAAACGGTCGAAATTCTTTTTCCCAAAGGACGAGCCATTTTCCTGAAGACCCGCAAACGTTTTCGCCATAAAACATAACTACGGCACTGACCATCATTGTCACTATGCGCTCGACCTTCAGAGCCTCTTTTCCTAAATTATCCGCCAACCGACAGAGCAAAACAAATGCTATAGAAACGTAAGCGGACATCAACTGAATTAACAATCGGAGTGTTAAAGTTTTAGCTCGCGCCATCGTGGAATTCAAAGAACTATTAAGGCTGACGCCAATACTAAGATCACTGCGGAATGTGGACATCGAATCTGTAAGCTCCGCTTCTGTCGCCTCCAAACCTGCCTACGCCGCCGCCAATACTAAAAGGACCGCCAGCGCCAATACCATTTCCGAACCACCAGTCACGCCGGAGCCAAAATTCTGGAGAGACACGCTGACGTCATCGAATGGTCCATTGCTGTGGTTCTGAGCTGCTGACGGCGTGTCAAACGTGCTCACTGCGCTTGTCAGTTCTTCCTCTACCGTCAATTCATGAAGGCGAATTTTGATTAGCAAAGTGTTTCCTTATTGTTGTATATGCACTATAACCTCTCCGCAAAGATCGCACCCTCCTGATCCTCCGCTCCCAGATACACCACCGCCCGTTCCGAAAGAAAAGCTGCCGCTTCCGCCGGAGAATTGTCCGCCACCCAAGCCTCCGTAGCCTCCCAGGACGCCTCCCGGCCCAAAAGGCTGCAAAGACACGTTGACGTCATCGAATGGTCCATTGCCGTGGCTCTGAGCTGCTGACGGTGTGTCAAACGTGCTCGCTGCGCTTGTTAATTCTTCCTCTACCTGGGCAGCCTCAATATCCATCGCGCCCATAAGAGCTGCGAGCCCGGCATCCATAGGATTCCCCGAAATGAGAAGGCCGAGAGCCGCATCAACATCCGCGCTTGCAACAGGTGTGGTGTTATCCGGATTTTTACCCGCATTGAAGAGCGAGTTTATAACAGCGACTATGTTAGATGGTGAGTGGAAAGCCTGCTGTGCCGATTGTGAGTTAAAATCCGTAGTCGACGCCAAAATGTTTTTATAGCCGTAGTTAAAGCGAGCACCACCATCTAATATTCCCAAGGTACCAGCTCCAACGTCCGGTAGACCGACGACGAACTCGGAAGTCGAAATTCCCACGCCAAATGTGACAAGACCTGCCGGAATTTCGATAAAACTTTCAATTAGGCTCATGGCACCGAAACCAAATTGCATCACAGATTGACCCGGAGTGAGTCCGAAAGGATCCGTAAAGCCAATTGGGTTATTTCCACAGTAGCGGTAAAGATTAGCTGAATCGCCCGCAAAACTCAAAGGATCAGCCTGTAAAAATCGTCCCGTGTCAGGAGAGTAAAATCTGTTTCGCAAATCGTAGAGGGCGATCTCCGCGTACCATTGCTCCCCAGTGAAAAGATGGCGGACGCCATAGGCGGAAATGTGATTGTTTTGGTCGCCGTTAACAAACGGTGTGCCCTGTAAGTCGTAGCGATACCATTCAAGCAAATTCCCAGAGTTATCCGCCAGATGCGATGTTGACCCTGCCGCATCTTGATAATAGTACTTATTCGTCACGAGGTTTTTGACGAGCCCAACCCCTTCCAAATATGCATTCGATGGCGTTCCCGAGCCCGATGAATATTCGGCGATCAGCTTCCAATCGTCGTAAATGTTGTAAATCGGCCCAGCTGCGCCGACTGTTCGACTCACCTGTCGGTTCAATCCGTCATATGTGAATCTGTCGGTCGTTCCCCCTTTTGCTGCCGCTAGTAATCGGCTTTGCGCGTCGTAGGAGTAGGTCGATCCGTCAAATCCAACCGTTATATTCCCTTTGATGTCGTAGCTCGCCGACGCACCGTTTCGCGTATGATATTGATTCAACGAGTTGTTATCAACCGCGTAGGTGTCAGTAGGACCGTAAGCAGAGAAACTCGTCCGGTTTCCGTTCGCATCATAGTTGATTGTCTGAGAGCCCGACGACACCGTGTCAGGATTGGCTACGTTCAATAGTACGGAGATCGATTGATCGTTTAGGTCGTTGCCGAACACATCGCCAGTTCCACCATCGCGTTTCGTCCATTTGCGGTTCCCAATGGAATCATAGGCGTAATCGAACGTGCGCGTCGTCCCGGTGAGCACGTGCGATATGTGCGTCACCCGATCAAGCGAGTCATACGTAAAGCTACTGGTGGTCGGATTGTCGGGCGCTCGGGACGTCAGATTGCCATTGGGGTCGTAACCATAGGTTGCTACTGGGTTGTTCCCATTGAGTAATTTCCAGAGCTGATTTCGACCAGTGTAGCTGTAGGTAAACGAGTAGCCGCTATTCGGGTACTGGATCGTGGCTTTGTTGCAGTCAGAATCGTATGTATAGGTGACAGTTCGCGGTGTGTTATCGGTATAGGTCGTCGTTTCCGAATTGAGCAGGCCATCGTTGAAAAACTGGCGCGAAATCGTCGCATTCGTATTTCCGATGCCGATTAACCGACAAGCGGCGTCGTAGGTCTTGTGGACTGCGGGCGTCAGATTTCCATCATCCCAGCTCGTATCGGTGAGCCGGTTTAGATTGTCGTAGGTAATTGTTTCGTGTTTCGACTCGCGATTTGTAAATGTGTCCAAACGGCCGTCAGTGTCGTAGTGCCAAACCTCATTGCGCTGGGCATTCCACGAATCGGGTGGGTAATTCAGTCCTGTCTTGCGGCCCATCAGATCATAACTGTAGGTATAGAAGTAGCTACTGTTCGTCGCGACTAGTCGCGGATCCTGCATACTATGACGCAAGCCCGACGTGTAATAGGTGTACTTTGTCACTGCATCGGGATCGGGAGTCTGTTTAATTGTCTGCTGCAGTAGTCGGTTCACTCCATCGTAGCTATCGTACGTAGTGACCTGACCATTGGCGCGCGTGACACTCGCCTTCCGGCCTGCGGCATCATATTTGACAACCGTGACATTGCCCTGAGCATCCGTTGTCGACATAGGGCGATTCCGTTCATCATAACGCGTGGTACTGCTAAGGCCGGCGTATAGTTGGCCCGGTTGTTCATTAGGCAATGTTAAGGATATGCGATTGCCGTTGTTGTCGTACGCGAAGCTCGTTGTCGCAGCGTCTGATGTGCCGTCGCCGGCGACGACGGAAATCTTCAGCTTATTCGAATCGTAAGCATTACTGATCTTTTTTCCACTGGGAGACACGGTATGCGTAATGTTTGAATCGGTATGCGTGTAATCATCACCAGTCGCGCTGATGTCATAGTAGGAATTAGCAGTCAACAAAGTATTATGACCGGACGTTGTCAAGCTCCGGATACGGTTATAATTATCGTACGTAAAGCTTGTGATATGACTGAGCTCATCCGTCACACTCGCAAGTGTACCGACGGGTTGATTGTAAGCGTTGGCAATGCTATGGCGTTGTCCATCGATCGGATCGGTAGGATGAGTCGTCGTGAGAAGTTGCCCCCGCGAATTGTACGTAAAACTAGTTGTATGATTGATATCTCCAGGTCCTGAACCAAGCGCGTCCGTTACTCCAGACACTCGATCCAATGAATCGTATTGGTACCAGAACGATGGATTTCCGGTGGTATGATATGGGTCGAGGTATGTCTGCTTTAAACCACGAGCATCGTAATTAAAGCTTTCAGTGCCGCCAGTTTTCATCAAGTGTGTGAGGGCTTGACCAAAGGAATTATAGCTAAAGCCTTCGGTACCACCGTCCGGATAGTTAACCTCTATGATTCGTTTATTTGCATCGCGCAGAAAAACTGTCGCGTTGCCGCCCTCGTCAGTAATGCTGTAAACGTAATATGGATTGTTTGCGTCACGATTATTTGGATCAGGGCAAGTCGCTGAGCCGTATGTGTAGGTCACCGTACCGCGCGGCGTTCCTGTCGGCGTGTCATTCGGCGTGAGTGGATATGTGATTTGAACCGGTTTCCCTGTCAAAACGGTGTTTGTCCAGTTTGTTGTATTGCCATTCCTATCGATAAAGAGGTTGATGTAGTAATACGTCGTGTCCACATACTGCGATGCCATCGCTCCTTTGAAATCGCCTGCGTAAGGAACAAAAAACGCGCCGACCAAGAATTTACGGCTTCTTCCATCACCGGTCGTCTCTTGGCGGTTGTATGTGCCGCTGGAAGGAATCGAAAGAGTTGAAACTGCCGGCCCTACATTTGTGCCATCAAAATAGTTTTCACTCAGAATTTCCCCTGCAACAACGTTCGACCCATTCGGAACATACTTATACGCGATTCGGACCATCGGGCCCATGTACATCGGATCATAGCAAGTACTGAGGAGGGGCCGGCCGTCGCCGGTAATGTTGTCGTTTTGATAGCTGTAGGTGGCGGTCAGGGTCGGATCGGCGTAATATACGACGCTTGTCAGCGACGTATATATCGTGCCATGCGGAGATACGTACGCGGTATAGTTGTATTGAACACTGCGGCCGTCACTGCCCGTCACGTGATCGATGACGACGTCGTTTACGGCTCCTTGAGACGAGGACGTAATCGTTCGATAAAACATCTTAATCCATCGTCCTGCAGGTTCGGTTACTGTAACAGGGCTGTTCGTTGGAGATCCGGTTATTGTCGTAGTCTGTCCGTAGGGATCGGTAATGCTTTGCAAAGTGAAGCTGAACGTATACGTGGTTCCGTTATTCGTGCGCTGGGCGGTGAAGTACACTCGGCCTCCATCGTTGAGTATCAGATAGCAGCGACCGGCACTGTTCGTATCCCAAATTACCTGCAGTCGATCACGCACACCCATCACATGAGCATATGGATCTCCCCACGGATTAGTGCGCTCGGGATCCGTACTAAAGAGGACGCGACTACCATTCGGATAATTCACGGCGTAATTGTAGGTTGTTCCAGAAGACGTGTTGACAGTATCGATGCTCCACTGATAAGAGTGCAGCCAACTGCCGGCTGTTCCAAAATCAACCTTGACCGCGGTATTGTAACGGCTTGTTGATGTTCGCGCGAAGGTAAGCGGATATGCGCCAACTCCTCCCGCCACAACGAGATCCGTAACTGTACGCCGAGCCGTGGTGGTGTATGGCGAGTAGTCGCACCCTGTTGTTATCTCGCCTTGAAATTCGCCTGCGACTCCAGTGGGGTTATCGTTTCCAACTTGGGCAAATGCGACAGGCGTGATCAGCGCAAAAAGCAGCGTTAATCCAATGGCGAATCTTTGGGACTTTGTCATTGGTCAGATATTTGGGTTGGCTACCGTTAAGACGCGGGGATTGTTTTGCGGATTCGTTGAGTCAAGGACCCAAAATTGCAATCCAACTTCATGGGCTCCGTCCTGGACGCTCACCTGGTAACGCCCCGGACTGAATCCCGCTTGAAACCGAAAACTGATGGTTCCATCGCCGGCGACAGATACTGCGTTGCCTGCGCTAGAAACAAATCCACCATCCAACGCTTCTATCCGCAGTGTGCGACCAGCTTTCTGAATCGAGAAATAAACTTGCACGTCGACAGACTCGTTTGGCTGGAGCCCAACTAGCTCGAATACGCGCCCATTGCTGCTAACCGTTATAAACCGACCGGTGTTGAAGGTTATAGTAGCGCTCGGGTCATCGTCTGATTTCTGTGCACGCAGTTGACAAATTCCGGCGCAAACGCACATGGCAATTGCGGAACAAATTGGAAATAATTTCTTCATAGGCACCTTTCGTTGAATTTTTGCAAATGGGCGTGTTTCATACGCCCCCAACGTGCCGGCCGCCGCGCGTGGCGCGCAACAGGCTTGGCCTGTGGCAAAAAACACTACATCGCTGCGTGCCGATTCGAAGCCCCGAAACGTTGCTGTAGCGCCTCGAATAAAGGCGACCTATCAAAATTTATCGCTGCGACTGAGATCTACAGGATGCTCGCCGTCCACTGCGCTGCGCGCTGATACAGTTCGGCGGCATTTTTGATCCCCAGCTTTTCCTTGATCCTTGCCCGGTAGCTATCCACCGTGGTGGCTCCGAGATTGAGCCGCTCGGCAATTTCGCGCGAGTTAAGGCCGCGACCGACGAGCTGAAAGACTTCGATCTCACGGTCAGACAGCAAGTCCACCCCCGATGGTCGTACCGCCTTGTCGGCGTGCCCCAGCCTTTCCAGGATCTCCCGGTTGATGCGCTTGCTCACATAGATCCGCCCCTCCATCACGTCGCTGATTGCTTCAACAACTTCAGAGGGTGCTTCTTCCTTGGAAATATAACCTTTCGCGCCGGCTCGCAGGACCCGTTCGGCGTAAAGCTTTTCCGCGTGCATCGAGAGAACGAGCACCGGAAGTTTAATGTGCCGCGATTTCAACTCCTTGATCAATTCGAGTCCGCTCGATCCCGGTAACGTGATATCGACGATCGCCGTGTCCGGAAGCGCCTGCTCGATCAGAGTCATCGCCTCCTTGATGTTATCGACCTGACCGCACACAGTCATGCCGAGTTCCTTCTCGATGAGTTGCACTAGCATGGCGCGAAAGACTGGGTGGTCCTCTATGATGAGAATCGACTTTTTCTTAACTGTCGGCGGTTCGGTCATGATGCAGCTGGACGGTTGGGTATTTCGCAAGACACAATCGTTCCTTCGCTCGGGTTTGAATCGATTTTCAGTTCCCCCCCGACGGCCCGGGCCCGGTATTTCATCGAATGCAAGCCCATGCTTCGCGCCCCGTCTGGTGGCAGAGCCATGCCTTTCCCGTCGTCAGCAACGGCAAGGTGCAGTGAGTCTCCGCTACTGCTTAAGACAATCGTGACTTTCCTGGCGCCTCCGTGCTTCGCAGCATTGTTCACAGCTTCCTGGGCAATTCGGTAAAGGTGCATCCCATCTTCCGCGTTCGCGAGGTGGGTGTCACCCGTTTCGTGAAGGGAGACCGACATGCCGCGCTGGCTTGTTGTGGTCCGGGCCAGATCCTCAAGAGCGATCGAAAGACCGACCCCATCCATCTGCACCGGGAAGATACCCCGGGTCAAATCCCGCGAGAGCGAGATGGCCTCTCCCACCATCTCGCGGATCCGCTCAGCCTTTGCCACTTCCGGTTGTTCGCGCTGCCGCAGGTCGTCCGCCAAAAAGGTTGCAGCGTATCCAATCGCCGCGAGTTGCGGACCCAGGCTGTCGTGCAGATCTCGCCCGATGCGCTGCTGCTCCTGCTCGCTCGTCCAAAGGATCTCCCTCTCCAACTCCTGCGTATGTTCGAGCGCCTCGATTCGCGACCGGTCGAGCTGTCGTCGGGCCTTCACCGCGTCCGCAGCAACAACGAGGACCACAAAATAAAATAGCCAGCCAATCACTGCCAGTGGAAATCCCCAGCCGGTCTGATATGAATTGCTCCCGATCTGCCCGACCCACGACGTAACTGTGCATAGAAAGACAAAGGCGAATCCAAGGCGCCGATCCGTCTTCCAGGTGACCATGACGATGGGCAGCGCATAGAGAACGAAGAAGCTCCACTTCCATCCAGTCGAATAGTCAATCCACCCTATCAGGCCGACGAGGACCAGTGCCTCGGGCAAGACGAGCCACTTCGGCTGACCTCGAAGCCTTTCAAGAGAGGGCATGACTGGAAAAATAAGCTCGCTCACCGGAGACAACCTGTTTCCGTTTCATTTGCGCTTGGAAAAAGGCTTCGTTTTGAAATGATCTTATCTTGGAGAACATCCCGCCCATGAAAGGAGCTATTGACGAGTGAAGAATCGAGTCAAAAAAGCTGCTGCTGTTGCTGTCGCATCGGTCGTGCACGTTTCAGATCGGCGTTTAGCTTCGGCTACTGAGGGGTGGGGTGGGTTTAGAGCGACCAGCTGCTGGTGCAAGAGACTCATCCAACAATAACGCCCTCTTCCGCCGGATCAACAACGGTGATGTCTGTGACAACATCCAAGGGTCCACCCCAATCTACTTGCAAATAAAACTCGACGCCGCCACCGCCACCTTGATCTGGGTGCGGGCGGATATTCTTAACGTATATAGTGGCGTCGCCGCGAGTTCGTTGGATTGCATCCAAAGTTTCAAACTGTTGCGGGACTACGGTCCCCTCGCTCGCAGCGATGTGAATTACGGATTTATCATCGATCACACCACCCCAGTTAAAGTTCTTCCAGCCGGATACTGAACGCTTCCACAATACCCTTATAGTACGGCTCATAAATTTATTTTCCTTTCCGATGACCCGCAGGTCTGCTTCGCAGCACTGCTAGCCCTCGTCGCGTCCAGTCGACGCTTGTCAGTCGTTTTACATCGACCCATTGCAACGGACTACAGAAACAGTTGCGGAACAGTTAAGATCTAGCTGTTTCGCTTATGTAGGCAGATCCATGATGTCTCTTTCCAACTGAGTACTATGCCGTGTGTGAAATGTGTGTGTGATTTTTTATTGAGCGGCACGTAAACAAACGTCGAAAGTTGGCGCAACCTCCTCTGGGGTCAGGCCATTCATTAAAAGTTATCTACCCCGGGGGCCGAGACCGCCCACGAATTGCGCGGACTCATCGCGGTGACGCCAGCGCAGGAATTGGATAGAACTCGACAGTCTCTTCACCGCGCTTTGGCGGGATCTCATCTGGAACCCGAGTCATTACTTCAAACAGCGCTCTTAATCGCAAACATCGATGCGACCGCAACGACAATTGGTTTCACAACGGCAACTATCTAGGGTTCGGGGCCGCAGTGATTTGACTGCAATCACTAAGAAGACCGGTGCCTAAATGATCCGGAAGTCACATTCGCGAGCCTTCCAGAGAACGTAGTGAGGGTTACTTTTGTAGACATTTCCTAAAGCTTAGGTAATCACTTTCAATTTTCCGCTTGTGACGGCAACGCCACCGTGTGGCATAAGTAAAAACATAGGTCTCCGAATTGCCCAATATTCGTACAGCTAGTTCTGTCCGGGCAGCCAGCGCCCTCGCCAGGACGTATCCGTGCAAATGAGCTATTGACTGCTGCAAAAATCTCTTGCGCTTGTTTGTTGAAAGGAATCTCAGCTACCGTTCTCTTGCCCTGGATGATTTTGAATTCCCAGTGAGACGGATTCCTTTCGGCACTTTGAAGGAACTGCTGGATCAGACGCGCATGTTGTTCTTGTGCTTGTTCAATTTGAATCCTGAGGTCATTCAATTGGCCGGAGGATTTCTTAAGTGCCTCAAATTCCTTTTTGGCATCATCTAGTTTATCCCTCATTGACTTGTACTCCTTTCGTTCCGTGATTTTCTACCCGACATGGGTTGCACCTATCGAGAGAAACAGTTGAGAAACAGTTTCGATTGGGTGTCGGAAGCGTTTACAAAATTCGAACCATAGATGGCTTTCTAGGGAATCCGAAAGGAATGCGAACTTGCGACTGTCAGTCGAAACACTTTAGGTTTTGCTCGCAGGCCGCTATCCAACGAGGCAAACGGTAAGCGAGGGGACACTGGCTCCAATAGCTCGACCGCTGAAAATCAACAACTTACAAATTCCGTCCCCAAGCATTCCGACTTAATTGGCTAGTTCCCGCACGCCGTCTTGCAAGCATCAAAATTCGCACGTGCCGTTTGCAGGCATGTGCGAAGCTCTTCAGGTTCTCTTGGCGGGTTATTGCACGCGGCCACATCCGCTTTAAGCTGTTGGTTACAAACCTCCACACATGAGGAGGTAGCGTAAACCGCAACCACAAACGAGGCGAATAGTAGTGTTATAACGACTTCGCGAATTTTCATTTTCTGTTATCTCCTTTGGGTATCGACTTAACGCTTTAGTTAAAAAGGTATCGACTGTTCATGCAAGTCTTCAGGAGTACACGTCGGTCCCAATTGACCCGATCTAAGTTAATTCGAGAAAAGATGTTATCATCGTGCCGCGTCTGAAAATCTATAACGGGTTCCGCCAAATTAATTGCCCGCTGACAGGTGTAATTTCGGCGCAGAAATATTACACGACCTACCACGCGATACGTTCGCACGAACATTCAAAATGGTATGGAAACAACGTTTTGGGATGGTGCGTACAAACAGGCAAGGAGCAAGTGACACGAAATAGATTGAAAATGCATTCAGCGCAGGTCACAATTTCGAACCTTCAAAAAATATGAAATCAATTCTGGCGGCTCTTCTCATCACCACGAGCATTTTTGGGCAGAACATCAACGCAATTTCCGAAGGGCCGGTTTACGATCGCGAAGGTCGAATGGTTGCCTATCACTATGTCGATGGAACCCAAGAATCGTATGCATACGATGACGCATGGCGGATGATCAGATTTACCAACCGGGCGGGCGGGATGACCACATTCGTTTACACCAAGAATGGTTCGATGACGACGATAATGCCCGATGGGACAACGCGGAATTAATTCTGGATCAGTTGTCGCTCCACATTTGGCTCAAAATTATCCTCATTTAGGCTTGCGTTTTTCGATCTAGATTTCCTGTCGGAGATCTTCGGTTCCAGTGACTGACCGTCACTTGTCACGAAATCACGCGGTCGCTCCCCGCACGGCGCCTGTTACTACCAAACAAGCGACGAAGTAAACCCAAAAAAAGATCGCCGCCTCCACAAAAAACCCTGAGGGGTCATCTTGAGAGGCGGCGTTTAGTTCCCCCCAGAACTAAGGAACATCGTAAACGTCAAGGACAGCACTCCGCAAGCTTTTTGATTCGGTCCCTTGTGCGATCTCCCCGGACGCCTCTGGGCTGTCTTTTTGGTCGAGCCGAAGCCTCAGAAACTAATTCGTGCCTTTTTAGCTCTTACCTAAAACTTGGCCGCCCAAATCCCGTATTAGATTGTTGAAGGCGAGCGGCTGTTTCCCCATGAAAATCAATGGTTCCTCGAGCGCTCCCGTAGCTGTTCTTCGAAAACTTCATTCCAAAAACGCCGTAGCTCTTATTGAGGTGGCGTTTGATATTACGGCCGTACAGCGAATCCCCAGAAAATCGATATTCACGCCTGTTCCCTCCCGCACTGCCTTCACTCAGTTCTGACGTTTATTGCGAGGCGCTGACCGAACTCGGTAGCGCCATGCTTGATGACGATTCCAGGGTCTGCGATGACCGCCCTGAAATTTTGCTTGATGCCGGGTACACTTATTTTGGGCAGTTTGTCGCACATGATGTGACGAAAGACGTCAGCTCGATTGAGGAAGCGTCGACAAGACCACCTGAAGAACTTGAGAATCTGCAAACGCCGCGGCTCGATCTCGATGTATTGTATGGGGGTGGACCATCCCGCTGCCCGGAATTGTACGAATCCGACGGGATGCGACTAAAGGTTGGTGGATCGAGCCCTGCTGCAAAGGCGTTTGATATTTGTGTCGGTAAACGAGGAGAAAGAGTTCTCGCTGACGATCGAGGGGCTGAGAATTTAATTTTGCGACAGATGACAAGTGTCTTCGCACGCTTGCATAATCTCGCGGTAAAGCAATTTGAACAAAACTGGCCTAACGAAGTGATCATATTTGAGCGGGCCCGGCAGCATATGCAGCGGCAGTTTCAATATCTCGTTGTTCACGACTATCTGCGCAACGTATTGGAGCCTAGTATTTACAGAAAAGTCTTCGCAGTTAAGAAACCGAGGATGAGATGGAACTCATTTTCAATTCCTATTGAATTTTCTGCCGCGGCGATGCGTTTCGGTCATGCCATGGTCCGTCCAAACTATCTCTTCGCCTTTGGTCAAGAAATGCAGCTACAGAATATATTTGGGCGAAACGGAGACCTTGGTTATCTAAACGATCAACTGAAGATTGAGTGGGGATTTTTCTTCCAAGGCGCGGGCCCGGTAAGCGCGCTCACAAGTCGGCCAATCGATACTCGACTTGCCTCCGGATTCCACCAGCTACCGCAGGATTTGATTGGCGCTCCGAATGCGGTTTGCCCACATATGAGAGAGGGAGGCAATTTCTCTCAGCTACCTGTCCGGACATTGCTGCGCGGCGCCGCGCTGCGATTAGCTTGCGGACAAACTGCCGCTGCTGCGTTTGGCGAACCGGTCCTAACTGAAGAGGAGATAGTCAGTAATCCCTACAATGAAGTGACTAACCAAGGGAGAATCCTTCTCCAGGCCAATCTTACCGTCGAAACGCCACTTTGGTACTATATCTTGAAGGAATCCGAGATACTTCAAAACGGAAATACGCTCGGTCCGACGGGCAGCCATTTGATCGCCGAAACGATCTACGCCGCACTCTTGTCGGATCCGGGATCATATCTCAATCAGAGCGACAAATCGCCCCCAGTCTGGAAAGAGCTCGGCGACGAGCGAATTTACTCCCTTGGCGAGCTGTTTCGGCTAGCGCCGTTACTTTAGCGAAGTCTCCAAAAGCTTATTGTGCACTAACGGAAGGGCGCCCGGGCCGTACGGCACCCAGGTTCCAATCCAATACTTAAAGACATCGAGATGCTCTGGCTCGGTTCCTTCGGGAGGGAGAATAAAAACTACGAGCCTGTCACGTTCTTGTGTGCTAGGCCCAATACAAATGACTTCGATGTCATCAGGGACATTGATTTCCCCTATCTTTCCCAGAAGCCTATGCGCTGCTCGGCGATCTTTTAAGGCGGAAGAGCGCACATCTGGATCAATGACTACTTGCTTTAGGAACTCCGTTGCCGCGTCTTTTCTATCTTTCTTTGACTTCCAATTTCTAATTGTCTCTGTTTGCATATATTTAATGTTATTGCACCGCTGAAGGTTCGGCCGGTGATCGCCGTCCGAGAGTAGCTACATGTGCAGCTAATCCGGAAATAATTTCGTGAAACTCGAGTGTTCCAGCAATAGTATCGAAACGCGGATCCAAGCGTGCAGAGCGATAATCAATCCATCCTGCCGCGATACTTCCTTTCAGATAAGTCAGGGCGGCAGCTGTGTTTCCTCGAATGGATTCGTCGGCAGCCAGGCGATAAAGTACCTCAGGATTATGTGGCGAACGATCTAATTCACTCTGGTCCCTCATGATGCATTCCGTTACGAGCTTATTCGCGGATTTGAGATCGGTGCCTAGGGTGTTTAATCTTGCTAAGGCAGACCCGCTGCTAACTGCCCCGTATTGTTCGGAGCCCACACCGTTTGGGTTGCTTTGATTAAGCTCGGTGTATAAGCGCGCAGCTGTGTGGAAATCACGAGCGAAGAATTCAAGCTCGGCTTGGAAAGGTTTTGTGGTGTGAAATGCTTCATACTCCTTCGCATGTTTTTCGAATAGGAGGCGGGACTCTTGAAAATTTCCTCGTATTAGCGAAAGATGGCAAAGGCCCAGCCAACCATCTGGAAGATCCGGCCTCAGGCTTGCAGAAAGTTCATAGGCTTTGCTCGCTTCGTCATCTCTCCCCAAAAGTACCCATGCATCGCCTAGGAGTGCGTCATAATCAGCTGGCTGCATCTCGCTGACCTTCGCTTTCTCAAACCAGTCGATTGCCTTGTCTGGGCGACCGAGTTCCAGCCACGCAAAAGCAATTTGCCCAAGCGCTCGCTCACTTGAATCGCCGGCTTCTAGAGCCGCCAGGCCGTGTTCTAGCGCTGTGGCAAAATGACCAGTCGAAATGTCAAGCGCGCACAATGCGCGATGTGCACTCGGATCGTTGGGGGAAATGCTGAGCGCCTCATTTGCCGCTTGGTATGCGCGGTCTGTATAAAGGTGGTCCGCTTCGACAAAGTTACGACCCATATAGGCTAGCGCTAAATATGATCGAGCCAATGCGGATCTTGGTGCGCGTTCAAGAGCGCTCTTGAAACAACTGATGGCACGATCCATATCAGGAACGGTTCGTCGCTCAAGAAGTGCTACGCCAGCGTTGGCATAATCGTGCGCACCTCGGTCTACCATCGCCGGATCCGCCTGCCTATTAACATTCTTCGATGGCTTATCGAGGAGTTCGTAAATAATAGCGCCGAGATTCTTTTCGGTTACTACCTGTCTAGTCAAATCGACGTTAGGTATCTCGAAAACCCAATGTTGCAGAATGTCGACACCGTTTTCCTTAACGACTCGCAGCGAGAGCCGAGTTGTGACTCCAACTCTGCGAAACATGCCCGTCAAGACAGCACGAGAGTTGGTCTGCTCAGCGGCAGATATTATTTCCGCCAGATTTCCGGTGCCGGTCCATTTTGCACCGGGGACCGTGATCGTCGTAACTTTGCTAGGTCCTACGGATGCCATACCATCTGTGACCTCAGTCGCCACCGCTTGAGTTACGTTAGGGTCCGGCTTACCGCTATCGAGATCAAGGAATGGCAAGATTGCGAGTGAGTTATTGCCAATCGCTTCCCGACGTAATGTTCTACTTAGTCGCGAATTATCTATCTGCCAAGCAACGGCTCCAATTCCCAGTGCTACCGACCCAACAATGATAGCGGCTAGGAGTCGATTTCGCATCGACCACCGCCAAATACGCATTGGTGGCGAAATCTGTCGCGCAATTATAGGTCGATTCTCCAGCCAGCGCTCAATATCGGTTGCGAGATCACCCGCGGAGCGATATCTGGCTTCGGGTGCTCTCTCTAAGCATTTCGCACAGATCGTTTCGAGATCTCGATCAAGCCGCGGTGAGATTACTCGCAGCCTCGGCGCGGGCCGCTCGGCGGCCTGCTGAATAACACTGATCGCATGTTCGCCTAAGAACGGAGGTCGCCCGGCAAGCAATTCGAATAGAATGGCTCCAAGACTGTAGATGTCCGCCGCAGCCGTCAAAGGCACCGTGCGGGCTTGCGCTTGTTCCGGTGCGATGTATCCGGGGGTTCCGAAAATAGTCAGAGTGCGCGTTAAATCGCTGTTTCGATCGAGCCATTTTGCGAGACCAAAGTCACTCACCATTGGCTCCGCTTGGCCGTCTAAGAGAATATTGCCGGGTTTTAAATCACGATGGAGTAAGCCTCGGCTGTGAGCATAGTCGATAGCACGTGCGACCTTGGCTATTAAGTTAGCCGATTTGCGCGGGGTCTTTCGTAGTTCCGCCCTGGCGGTTAGCAGACTGCCACCGGCAGAAAACTTCATGCTAAAATATGGCAAGGCATCATCGGTCAAGCCGACATCATAGACCGGCAAAATATTGGGATGATCAAGACTTGCTGCTGCCTCGGCCTCGCGTTGGAATCGACCGAGCGTTTCAATGGAATCACAGTGATAACTTAGAACGCGCTTGAGAGCTACAATTCGTCGAGAGGGGCCATGTCGCGCTCGGTAGATGACGCCCATTCCGCCTCGGCCGATTTCTTCCAGGATTTGATAATTGCCCAACCGCCAATCACGGTCCGGGATCTGAACGTCGCTAAGTGACGTTTGGAACTCTTTTTCATTAAGCCCATCGTCCTGCAAGCCATAATTTAATAGACAGCGTATGCACAGGCCGGATCGAACCCGAGCCACTGAGCCGCACCGGCACTGCCCATTCGAGTCAATCGGATTTCCTGAGAAATCGCTGAGACCGTCAAGGTGCATAGCCGGTCAGGTCGCGCCAGCAGCCAATGTCGCGCAGAGGTATCGAATTTCGTCTTCAATGCTCGCCTCTGCATCAACCGTTTCAGCGACTTCTTCGCGAAGTATCGCGCGAAATCGGCAACGCATGTCGTGCAACAGTCTTTTAATGGAGGAGTCAGACACGCCGAGCGTTGTAGCGAGAACTGAATAGGAGATATCCTCTCGCTCAGATGTGAGACATTTACTGAGTACGGTAAAGGCTCGCAGCCGTCCATGTTGTGCGCACTCTTCTGAGAGTCGGCGCAATGCCTGCTCTACCACTGTGGCCGCCCATCTAAGATCGAAGATTTGTTCAGGAGACCAAGCGCTAATCCTCTCGGAGCACACCGATACTTGAGAAGGTGCTTCCGCCATCCATTCGTCCCACATAATGAAATGGATTCGTCCTCCTCGTTTCTCACGACCAATTTGATCTTGTTTATCGGCTAAAAAGTTTCTTAACGCCGTACATAAAAGGGATCGGAACCGCCCTCGATTTGGATCGGCTAATTTAAGGAGATTGCCCTCAAGCAATTTCATAAAGAAATCTTGAGCTAGATCCTGAGCATCCGGAACCGAGTAACCGCGACGGCAGACGTAGATGAAGACCGGGCGCCAGTATGTTTGACACAGTTCGCTCAGCGCGCGATGGGCATCGCCTTGTTCTTCCCGATTGCTGCAAGCGAGGACGATGCTCCATCGCGTGGTCGCAAACTTGTTGGGATCGACGCAACCCTCCTTTGGGAGATTTGTCTCCACGAACTGCGATAATCTTTTGTTCGCTGGTGGCCGACAAGCCTAAACCCGTAGGGAACGTCTTTAGCAGAGCAGTCATGGGGAAAGAAAAGTTTCTTCCAAAGAGTGTTACGGTGTTTCGCGAAGAAAGTTTCTTTTAGAGTTCAGTGTAGGGCTTGGCATCACAACGGTCTGCATTGGATGAACCACGGAACGGGTGCAGACAGCTGGCAGTAACGGTTGGATGACGATTCGCGAAAGAGTTTCAGTTCACCCGCTTCTACGGAATCTACGGATCAGAATCTTGCGAAACCTCAACGAGAGCGAGTTTCTTTGCGCGAAACAGTTGCTAACCCTCTAGCTCGCCTGGAGTCGCAGTTTGGAAAAATTATTGAGAACCGCCGAACTTCGTTCCGAAAAATCCGTAGTAAGTTTGCGATGAACGTTTCTTTGCTGTCTGCTCGGCGGCGAAGCGCTCCATTCGGCCTCCCCGCTCTAACTGGTTTGCGATGTTCTAGTGTTGCCCCGGAGGACAGGCCAAGAGAGATCCACGGAGTCTTGAGACAAATTGCTGAAAACGCACGGAACGATCACCTTCAACCTTTTTATTCGATTCGAGCGGTTGCGGAACATTTTCACGTCCCCGCGGCAACAGTTTCACGCATTTACCGTCAGCTGAGTCAGGAGAGGGTGCTCCGAACGGTTTGGGGATCAAAGACGCTTCTGGAACCAAAGTTTTCCGAGAATGGCGAATGCCAAGCGGTTGGAATTCCCGTGAACCTATCTCGTTTTGTTGTCTCGATTGATTACCGGGCCGCCGTGCTGTCGTTACAGCTAGAGCTCTGGAATCATGAAGTCATCGACCATATTCTGTTTTTTGATCAACAAGGTGATCAGGTGTTGCATCTGTGCAGTCGAAATCACCATCCAAGGATTGACGCAATTATTTGGCTCTTTCCTGAAAAGTCGCATAAGCAAATCCTATTACGCCTTCATGACTTAGGCATTCGTACGATTTGTTTAAGCGAACAATCGATGCCCGGCATACCTGACTGTCACCCAATCTCCGACGGGTACTCCATTCGAGTCGTTGTACGGAAGAAAATCCTGAGCATTTGATCGGCAAGGCCTTTCTCCACAATTCGAAAAGAAGCGTCCTACATATTGCTTGAAACTGGGCAGACTGCTTATGCCTGTGGCTACGTAAATAAGACATGGAATGATTCTGGAATCGATGTCAGCTCAGGCCAAACCTACACGTTTAATGTTCCAGAGACCACAAGTGAAGTTAAGTTCCTTTCGGCCGCTGCATCGTTCGTCGGTCTACTAATCGTTACAATTGGGGACTTGCTGTTTCGCAACTGTTTCTCTTGCGATGGATTGATCGGTTGACTAAACAACGCGATCGAATGGCGAACTACGATCGAAAGAAATAATAGTTCTTTATCTGAGCAACACATTTATGAAAACAACAAGCTACTACCGAGTATGCCGCAATACTGGATGATCAGCGACCGCGACGCTGGAGGAATCGGTAGCAATCGAAACAACAACGGCGTCACCTTTTGGATTAGCGACGGACCAAACGACAACAATCAACTGCGCGACATTGGCAACTGGCAACGCGTACCGTTCGCGCAATTCCGCAAAGCGATCATCGAAGCCTGTGCTCAATTCCCTGACTTGCCGCCGGAACAACAGGAGGAAGAGAAGCATCTCGCCCTCTGCATTCACGGCTACAACAACGGCTTCGCGAGTTCTATAGATCTCTATACCCGCGTCTGCAATGGGCTCTTCTCAGGGCAGGATGGACTTGGTATCTGCATTCTGTTCACATGGCCATCCAAAGGCGAGGTTTACGATTATCTTGCGGATCGCGACGAAGCACGCGCTTGTGCTGATGATCTCGCCGGCGTTCTCAGCAGTCTTTACGATGTGCTCAGCCATAACCAGGCTGCCGCCGCGAAGGACCCGGACAAAGCCTGCAAAGCAAAAGTGTCCATCATCGCACACAGCATGGGAAATTTCGTCGCCCAAATGGCGTTGTTCCATACCTGGAGGCGTAACAACAGTCCACTCGCAACCAGTCTCGTTAACCAGCTCCTGATGGTAGCTGCAGATGTAGACAACGATATCTTCGACAGCGGCGAGCAAGTCGGCGACGGTGATGGGGAGGGTATCGCGAACCTGAGCTATCGCGTCACAGCTTTCTATAGCGGACGCGACCCAATACTCGCCGCATCCGCCGGCTTAAAACATTTCTTGAAACGTCGTCTTGGTCGCAGCGGCCTCGATCGAACGTCCGGAAATGGCCATCCTGCCACTCCCGATAATATCTGGGACACCGATTGCTCAACCTTCTTCGCAAGTAACGAAAGCGACATTCATGGCGCCTATTTCAAATTTGATCAGTATGCGTCAGTCAAAACGCTTATCCGCGAAGTCTTGCGCGGAACGGATCGCGGGGTTCTCGTGAGCCGAAGCATTGCCGCCCCAAATTCATGGTGGCCCAACAAACTTCCATAGCTTCCAGCGAAACATCCAACTTTGAAGGCACTGTTCAAAAAATCGCTAAGAGCTGCCAAATCTACAGGCCGCTACCTCGACCCCGAGATTTTTATGGGTGGAGATCCGAAGCTCATAGAATTTCCTCTAAAGAAGATACGAAGGCACTTTGAACAGGTCAGCGGTTCGATTGTGAGTCGCTTTACCGGATCATGTCTTGTTGGGCTACCAGAGGTGTCTGTCTGGCTCCCTAGGCAAACACCATCTCGCAAGCGAACTCGTCTAGGCTTTAAGTCGTGCGCTCAACTGTTTCACAACTGTTTCGATGTCATCTGTCACGTCAATGTGATAACTGGAAGCGACTCGCTGTGATCCAAATCGCCATTTCACATTTAGCTAGGAGATTTTTGGAATGCCTAACGACAACATAGATAAACAATGCCAGGTGAACCTGCCGTCCTCCGACAATAATGTGTTCGTGCAGCTCGTCGAAAGCCGCCCAGAGCGAGTAGAATATAGGATCGATTTAGTCGACCCTCAGCAGAACATAAATCATGTCGTTCCCAAGGATAAATATCAAATTCCCGTCCTTCACGATCTGAAACGCAGTGCGAACGCCTCGCGCGGGTACAAGATGGTCTGCGCTGGATTTGTGAGCTTTTCCGTTAGCGGTTCCTGGGATCTGGAGTGTCGGGTCATGGTCGACAACAACGTCGCAGGAAAATGTTCCGGGACGCTCAATGGCACTCAGGGAACAACCAACATGTTTCGATTTTTCTGTGAGTTCGTATGAAAGTGCGGATTCTAATCGTATCCGGATCGATTGTTTGGTCAGCCACCATCAGCTTCGGGCAAACTGCTGCTTGGAACAGCTTGGCACTAACTTCTGCAACACCAACCAATGGGCCGACTGATCCGCTGACTCAACAGTTTGATTCCATCAACTTCGACCGTGCTCCTGGCGCGGTGCCGGCCTTCGATGCACTAGGCCTGTCTCCCGAAAGCGTAAGTTCTCCAAGCACCCCGCGGGAGCTTGCGAGCGACCTTATTAACGGAGTCGATCAGAATGGCGTGTTACAACATGGATTGGCTTTTGAGACAGCCCCTTTTCGTCTAATCGGGATTCGCCCAAGTGTTTCCACGTATAGAGCCGACAATTTAAGCGGAATGATTTGTCGCTGGATTTACAACTTCAGCGTGTCGGCTGCCACATCGAAGGCTACGGATAAGAGCGACGCCGTCCAGTTGGCGCTTGGATTCAAAGAGGTTCTCTATGAAAGTGCATACCACGATCCGTATCGCAATCCGGATTTGGACAACGCTTTCGAGCAAGAGGCCGCTAAGATTGATCTTCCGGACGACCTTGATAATCCTAATAAGCCGCTTCCGTCGGTTCCTGACTCCGCTGCGAAAATCTGGAGCGACGCCGTAGCCGATTTTAATAAGAATAAATGGCAGGGCACGATTTGGACAGCGGCGATAGCTCCTACTTGGAATAGCCCTTCAGGTAAACTGGCAGACTTGGGGAACACTGGATTTACCGCATGGACCACCTGCGGATTCGGGACGAGAAATCTTTTTAAACCTGACGTTAATTCGGATCCAGTTAACGTCCAATTAATCGCGGAGGCACGTTACCGCGAAGGCGAGCAGGTGACTGACCCTAACGATAAGACCCACGTTGCAATCCAGAATAGCTTTTTGACGGCAGCGCGCCTGCGAATGGGCACAACCACTTTCAATGGATTTGCCGAAGGCGGATATGTTCATGTTTGGCACGGTCTGAACGGCGATGGGGACGGCTGGCGCGGTGCGTTAGGGGTAGAAAAGAAAATCACTACTAACATTTGGTTGGTTTTAAGTGCAGGCGAGCAGTTTGGAGAAGCTGGTGCTAAAACTAACAATCTTTTCGCGGTTAGTAGTCTTCGCTTCGGAACCGCTGACAACGCTCAATTTGCCCCTCAATGAACTTTCAACGGTGAGATTCGAATAACATCATACCAAATATGCCTGCTGGAACCATATCTCCTACCCAAACTCAGAAACAGAATACGCAGGACGTAACGGAGGAAGTGACCGAGCGCACAAAACGCCGGATACTACGCCTCCAGCAAAGAACACTTCTTAGTGACTGCAGTTTGATGTTGCGATACGCACTCGATGAAAGCTGTCAGCTTTCAGCAGATCTCATGAAAGACGTCACCGCGGTGGATGCCCTGCTGAAAAGCAAAGGCAGAGACCCTCTCAGCGATATCCCGCCGGATCTTGTAAGCGAACCCCCAGCGACGACAGACAGCATAGACACAATTCTCATGCGCGTGCATAACACGCTCTCGGATCTAGTCGCACCGGCCACGGCGCTCTCCTTACGTGAGACTGATCCAGAGCTCGTTTGGTTCGGTATGCCTAGTATCGTTCAGTGGGCGATCTGCGGAGCGGCTATCTTTTTGGTCTGGTTTCTCATTTGCGTTCCCAAACCGGAGTTGAAGAAGCCAAAAGAAGATGCTGTGGGGCCGCCCGCGCTAACCACCGCATCTCCCACACCATCTACACCATCGCCCTCTCCTAAAAATCCATGAATCTCGCTACTTTTCTATACGACTATATAAGCGACGCAAAGTACGCCCCACTCGCTGGTGCAGGATTAGGAGCGTGCTTCTATATTCTGATGAAGCTCCAGCCATATTTGGAAAACCGCTCCTTTGATCCGAAATACAGGGGCGCTTATATCACGCGCTTTGTTATCGGCATGGTTGCGGGCGTTATTCTTGCCTATGTCTGGGCGTATCTTTTCAATGCACAGCAGGCGAGCTCGGATAAGTTTTCACTGCGTTCGTTCACGCCGGGCATCGTGGGTATTCTTGGCGGTTTTTCAGCCGAAGCGGTAGAGCAGATTCTTCAGCGCATCGTAGAAGTGCTTTTAAGCTTGGTACGAGGAGACAACAGCGGCCAGGTCCAGGCCAAATTGACCGCGCAACAAACAGCTAAGTTCGCTGACGTGCGCGATCAACTGGACGCGCTCGACAAGGCGAAGAACGATCCAGCCCAATTTCAAAAGCAAATGGACGCAGTAAAAGCACTTTTAAAAACAACCTAACAACTACAATTCAGGTAGCCTAGATCAAGAATGGTCCTCATGGGCCTACACCAATTCCGGTGAAAGCGGCAAAAGAACCGAGGTAAGTGTAACCCTAGGCTTAGGTGAATGATTCAACCGCAAGTGGAGAGATGCCTATGAACGGGTCAAACAAACCGCCACTGTCTTCAACCCAAGCGTTTTCGATCGGCGCCCTCGGAGGCGTAGCACCAGTGCTGGTGCGGGGTGCCGTCTATCTATTTTCTCACGATGGGCAGATGCCTCCGCTAGCGAATGGCCAGGTTGTTGGCTATCTCTTTGCGTTAGTGATTTTTCTTATATTTGGCGGCGTCGTGGCTATCGCACTCGATGATTCGCGAACGATCAAAAGCACTTTTCTAATAGGGGTGAGTTTGCCTTCTCTATTTCAGGTTAGCGGATTGCAAGCTGACACGAAGAAGACGGCGGATATCTCTCGACCATTTTACGTAGCGTTCATTGCATCCGCCCAGGCTGGACAGCAGGAAAGTGCAGCGAGAGGAGAAAGTGCAGTCCAAAGAGTTTCTGAGGATGCGCTCGCTTCGCGTCGGAAATTGGAGGTTTCGACCCCCAACGCGGATATTTCAAAAAACGTAACGGCAACTTTTCTCGATAACTCGGGAAACCGCATTTCCTCCACTGTGGTCCAGCCTGGTTTTGCGGCGGTGAACGTTCCGGCCCAAGCCGCAGCGGTGCAGTTCGAGAAAAACGGCTCGATCAGTGATTCCCATCCACTGACTAATAACCCCGTTCAGACGGCCGAAGTTAAGATCGAGCAGAAACCGGTAAGCGCTTTTGTTCAGGCGATCGGTCTTAGCCGCGAAGCCAAGCCTTCGATCGACTTTGCGAAACTGGCTGATGCGCAAAAGTTGCCGGTTAGTACCTATGGCTGGTGTTACTTGGGCGATCGTAGCAGCGACGGCTGGCGTACGCGTTACGTAGATTTTCCGGGTCAGGGGATACCGCAAAAAGGAGATATCGTTACGGTCAACTTTCCCCTGAACGTACGGCCGAGCATGGGAAGCAGTGATATTGTTGGCGTCGCCCATGTCGGCCAGCGACTTCGCATCGACGACGTCAAGAATCAGGAAAGTCTCTATTGGGCCGCGGTCTCAGTAGTGGAATAAAACTGTGCCATCACCAAAAATCTCGGCGGCAAACACTTACTTTGAATCGAAGGGTGTTTTTCGATTCTCCGGCTAGCAACAAAGCAAGATGAAGAAGCGATCAAAACGCGCGACCAAAGCCATGCAAACAAACTCAATTAACGGCGGAAGCGGCACGCCGCCCACTTTTCAAGTCACCGGAAAGATGTCTACGTTCGGCGGTCCGGACGATCACGGTATGAGTCCAACAGAGGGACTTGCTCTTTTCGAGCCCGTGGATGCGAGCGACCCTCGGTACTCCTATCTGTTTCTGCCCGCACCACCGCCCGGCACGAGCGGGCTGGGACGCAGGCTTGATCCCTCGAAGTTTTATCTTGCTTGCAGATGGGTCTATAGCGAGACGCCAAGAGATTTTCTGCGCAACAACCTTGCGACGATCTTAAATCCCCAAAATGGTCGCTCGGTCTCTGCTCGACCTGTTGATTGGGGACCAAATCCGGACACAAATCGCGTGGCTGATTTGTCGCCGGGCGTTGCTGGCGCGCTCGGGCTCAATACTGACGATTTTGTAACCGTTTCGATTTATCAAAGCAGCCCTGCACTTTCTGCGGCGGTCGCGGGTGACGGACACGGGAGCAGCAACCCGCGGCCCAAACCTGCGATTAAAGAGTTTATTGGAAGTCCAAACCATTCGTCGCGCAACGGTGCGAACATCGAGATGGTGGTGCTTCATTGTACCGAAGCGACGTTGCAAGGTACACTCGCGGAGTTCCAAAATGGCGATCCATCGGGACGCCAGGTTTCGGCACACTATGTGATCGATAGAAACGGCGACATTTACCAGATGGTGCGCGACAGCGACCGGGCGAACCATTGTCGCGGCGCCAACCAGAACTCGATTGGCATCGAACACGTTGGTCTGCCTAACGATACGCTCACGAATTTGCAGGCAAAATCTTCCGCGACATTGATCGCGTGGTTGCTCGAACAGTACGACATTCCCGCCAACGCGGTTTACGGTCACGACTTCGCGCCAGATTACAATTTACCAGGGGGCACGAGTTGTCCGGATAAGCTCTTCGGGCCGGTGCATAGCCAGGCGACGATCGCCACTTGGGTAAACAACAACGTGCTAACAACGTAGACCCGCAAATGGGCGCCGAAGCCGCAATGCACAGGATTTGCTGGCTAATACGTTGGATAACCGACGAAATTGTCGGCTTATCCATTTGGCTTTTAGCCAGCCTGCTCATAGCCAGTGTTGCAACGGCAATTGCCGAAGCCCAGCGCACCTCGCAGGAACTAAGCCCAACCGAAAAATGGGTTCTGGAGCAGATGACCGCTGGTGAAGGAGAAGAGATTGACCTGAGCAAGCAATTCCCTGAGGAAAAGAACCGAACGCTCAGTGCCCGTTTTTTGGAGGACTTGGTGACGGGCAGGTTAACCACTATCAAGCTGCGTCACAACAGCGTTCGAATTCGTGAGGCCATCATTGACCAGCCCGTCAACCTCCGCAATGCGCAAACCCCTTTTGAGCTTTGGCTGCATCATTGTCACTTCAAGAGCAATGTGGATTGCCAGCACGCAACTTTCGCCAGCGCACTTTTATTCGACGATAGCACTTTTGATGCAGCGGCCAACTTCAACGGGATGAAAACAGGAGGGTCCGTTTTTCTCAACAATGCGGTTTTCGAAGGCCCGGTGGACTTTATTTTGGCAGACATCGGCGGCAATTTCCACGCGATTGGGGCAAAGTTTCTAAATCAAAAAGAGGAAGTGAAGTTTGGCGCTATGAAAGTGCGAGCTTACGGTTTTTTCAACAACGCGGTTTTCAACGGGCGCGCGAACTTTAGGTACGCAGAGTTTGCGGGGCTCGTTCTGTCTAATGTCAGTTGGCCGAAGATCGCCGGCCAAATCCAATTTCAAGGAATCACGTACAAATTCATTCGTGCAGTTGATGGCAACGAACCCCAGTCGCACAAAGCGCTCATAAAGTTGGCTAACCAATCGACTGAGACAGGTGATGTGTATAGCAATTTAGAACAGTTTTTTCTGCGCCAGGGTTATCATGAGGATGCCGATCGCGCTTTCATCGCGGGAAAGCGTCGTGAACGAAAAGAAAGCCTTCACGGCTTGGGCTGGTTTGCCAGTTGGTCGCTGGATTGCCTCGTTGGCTATGGTCGCCATCCAGCATACGCGGCTGGTTACTGTGTAATAATTATCGTGATCGGTTGCGTGCTTTTTTCCGGTAAGAAGATGGAGTTGCAAGAAAAGCAGAAAGAGGGAGATCCAGTCCGAGTTTACAATCGCTTTTGGTATAGTCTTAGCCTCTTCCTTCCGTTGGTGGATCTACAAGCTCACACGGTTTGGAAGCCGAAGAACTCGCACTGGATTCTGCGAAATTACACCAGGGTTCACACCCTTCTGGGTTGGATTCTGATTCCCTTTGTTCTCGCCGCGCTAACAGGTCTCATTAAGTAAAAACCTTCTCCGATCGAGTTTTACGCGCCTGCACAGAAGCCTTAGAAACCGTTGGCGCCGAAATCACCGGAATCGGAAGTTGCGCAGTTGATTTCAGTGTGGCGACTCGAGTTTTTGTAAGCTCAATTTTATTTGTTTGGATCCGACTTTTCGTTCAACGGACTATCAATCCGCCGTTTGGCGCAGAGCGATTGGTGCGCCAGATCAACCGCGCCGCAACGTCCGACATTAAAGAGATTCTCTTAAGTGGGGTGGTCCGTTTTCCGTCGTGCAAGTCTGGCGTGTCTACGGCGGGTTTCGCTGGCACAAGGCTGCCAATTTGCCGAATTGTGCTAGGATTTGTACTAGTCCTGCAGTTTCGTAAACCGTAGGGTCACGGGTTCGAATCCCGTCGTCGGCTCCACTCTGAAACAGCGACTAAAGAGGGCGCTGGCAATTCAGCACCGGGTGTTCAAATCGGCTCAGGGCTGTTCAACCGTGCTCACCGGAGACGTCCGCAGATTGTCCGAAAAATGAGTCCCCCGTAAGACTTGAGGTTGCTGGTCCTAAATACCGCGATATGTTCCTTTGATCATATATTCCAATTTGCCATCGGTGTCGGACCTTCAGACAGTGCCTGGAATGGAAGAAGCGGCGAAAAATCAGGAGATTGAACGCCTATTGCAAGGTCGGCGAATTTGTATCATCGAAAACCCGACTAATCAGACATTTGTATGTGTGTACTCGTCAGAGAGTTTACGCGACGGGTTTCACTGTTTTTCATACCTGCTGCCGCTGGATCAAAAAGGCGATTTTCTCTCTCACGTTGCGTGGGACCTTCGGAATCACAATTTTCGACCAAGCGTTCAATGGGAGGAGCGCAACGTCAATGGTAAGCACATACGCGGGGTGTACTACATGCAGCGCGGTAACGAGTCTGGAGCCGAGGCTCTTGTCCGCCTGCGATTTTATTGGAAAAATTATCCAGAGGAGATTGAGATCGCCGAGGAATTCCGCCTGTTTTGGAACCTGTTTCACGATAAAACCCGTCAAATCTTACTGCATTGTGACGCGGATGGAACCGAGCACACTGTGGTCCGCATCAATGAATCGCGTGTCGAGGTGCAGCTAAAATTTCTTGTCGATTTCTTACGTGCAAAACAAATGCACCTTGGACTCCAGTGGGAGGGTAACTATTGGAGCAAACATACACTTGGGGAGTTAGGAATTGTAGCTGGGCAGCAAGAAAACAATGGCGACCTCTTTCGTTGGTGGTTCACGGTAAAAGATAATGAATATTTGAGTGATGGATACAAAAGTATCTCGCGCCTGCTCGGTAAGGCGATCATACCGTGCCCTGGTGAAGTAACACATCGCGATCCCTACACGAGCGATGACACTACACATCCGAGATTCATTGTCGGCATCGCTGCCAACGGACAAGAGATCACTGATGCCTGGGATGAAGCGCGAGGTCACGCTAATGCGCTAACACCAGTCTTTTTCCGGCGCGCTGTTTTGGGTAAGTACTTTGCCGAGCCAGAACGATATGAGATCAGCGACGGCGAACTTCGGTGCCCAGGCTTTTGGGGTCTGCGCATGGACAACGACCACCCGCACCATCTCGTGGCATGGCTGAAGGATTTAGGACAGAGTTTGCCAACTGCCGAGCGGGAGCATTGGCGAAGTTACAACATTGCTCCAGACGGCGTTCCGAGTAAGATGTTTTACACGCGACAAATTCGAGGATGGTTTGCCGACCCGACGATGCCAGACCTTCGTTTGAAGATGCTGTATTCCCGGACCAATGAAGCTTGGTCAAAACATTACGGTTGGCCGCTGTGGTGTGAACCTGAACCAGAAGATCGCTACGTCTTTCAACAGCTACACGTTTGCTTGGACGAAAACCAGGCCGAGTTCGACCAACAGAATGGATTGCTTGCCAAGGTAGTGGTGGACTTCCTGAATGTGACTGAAATCACGAACGCTTTGAAGATGAAGGAGCCACCCGACGGAGGATTGAACCGTTTGGAGCTATTTCTGATTGATATGGGCTTCACGGAAACGAAACAACGAATTGAGCCACTGAGAGTTATTCAACGACTACGTTCTGCAGGCGCGGCGCACGTCAAAGGAAGTAACTACACGGCGGCTTTGGAACGCGGTGGCCTTACAGGGCTTTCGTTGGTCGATGCTTCCCTTAAGGTCTTTCAGGGGTCCGTCAATTTTATCGAGTGGATACGACGCGAGGTACTCAAAATTGAGGATACAGGGCCGCCATCTATCGATTAGTGATGTCACGATTCGGCAATGAAGACCTACGTAGTGCTAGCGGAGAGGATACCGGAGAACAATGTGACTATCGACTGCCGCAGACCGCTAAAATTATACCGCTATGCGAACGCGCGGTGGCTGGAGCGCTCGCTAAAGCTCGGAGAGTTTCGATTACGCCCCGCCACAGATTACAATGATTTAATCACTGATGTAGCGCGAAACGACGACGAGCTTGTTCGCCTTCAATCGACGGAAGGAAGGTACGTTAAGATAACACACGTCGAGACCGGACAGAACATCGTACCAATTGGAGCGGTTACCTATCGCTCTGAAATCCATACAAATTACCTCGTTTTATGTTTTTCCAGCGTTTGGGACTGCCACCTTTTCGATGAGTTTTCCGATGCCAACAGCTGCCTTATTATTCATAAAGTAGACGAGTTCTGTGAACGGATTCATGCAGCGGCGGAGACTCACCTTTCTGGATGGGTGGGAATTGATGGAGCCGCCACCTACGATGGGCAAAGCCCTTTGGGCGCTGTCTTTTCGAAACCATTGCACTTCTTACGCCAGCAGGAATGGCGGTTTGCATGGATGCCCTGCGTGCCGACCAGAGATCTTCAACCTAAGTTCCTTAACATTGGAAATATCGAATCTCTCGCAGAGCTTCGACCGAAGGGTTAGCACCGACCAACGAACACACATTTATCGGACCATCCATGGCTGACCAACGCCAAATAGATATGTGGCGCAGTGCCTACAAAAACTACTCAAGTGACCAGTTGATTGCGGTTATGCATTCGAAGGTTCCTTACTGCGAGGAGCACATTGCGGCAAAGCAGTGCCTCGCTGAGATTGAGGAATCTAAACGGTATGAACGCAGAATCTTAGATATTGGGCGCGAATCGAATTACGCATTTTGGAATGCGCTCCTAATGCTCGACGGCATCATCATCAGCGTTTTTTCCGCAGTCGCCGGTTTTTAGCCAGGCCGCGAAGGCCTTGATTTTTTTAATCGTCGCTATTTCGATGCTCTCTGCTGTACTGTTGATTCTCAATTTTCGTAGTCTCCGCAATAAATACAGGCTTATAGGTCAGACACTCGCTCAAGGGGTTGAAAATCTGTCAGCTCAGCAACGTGAACAGCAGATTGCTGTGTCCCACCGGGAATATCTATGGTGCAATTACCGCGAAGCTGCCACGCATTACATACTTGGCGTTCAGGGTATCCTGATTCTCATCCTTATCTTAACGAGATCGTGACTGCCGGACAAAGGCCTTAACGGTCGTTTATCGGTTCATGTCGCGATGAATCCTGGGTCAACGTCGATGAATCATTGGATGTGCAAGAGATTTTATGCTCTGGAATTTCGCTTCACCTTCGCATAAATTCCGAAAATCATGCCACTTACAATTGAGCAGGTTCGCCGATTAATCATGCGGGCAGTCGGCCACGCGCGTGATGATTATGTTCGCGAGAATGAGGCAAACTTGCGATCTGCGTTGAAGCTTTATGAATCGAGAAAATCGCCTCGACATCAGCAACTTGCTTGGGATGAAGTGAAGGAATACGCCTGGAGATTAGAAAAGCGACTCGATGTGCTCGAAGCGGCTAAAGAGCTTACACACAGAAGTTGAAGAGTCAGGGCAGGAGAAGGACCCTCCCCCTAGGTAGATAACTTTTAAGCGAAGGACCGGTAATAATATACTTGACTGACCAAGCCTCTGGATTATGTCGAAGCGTGACAGGGCGGATTTCGGCTATTCGTCCGCTGTTTCCCTCTTTTGCTCTTTTCGCGCTTCCTTCCAGTCTTTCGCGCGTTTGTCGATCTCGGATTTCGGCACGCTTACTACCTTTTTTGCAAGCCTCTTGAAGCGCTCGAAGGCGTCGGGGTCTGGTGTTTCAGTTTCGTCCGTCATTGGTTGCGTCCTAATTTGAGAGCCCTTTAGGGGACATACTGTAAAAGAATTGCCTCCGCCCTACCAGTCGTCTGATTGGGGCTAATAAGTCGCTTAATGTGGCGGCTCTTGTAACTAGCTTGTAGTAGCTCAGATTCCGTTAGTCCAACATGAACCATCAGATGCAACAGTGATCGTTGGCCTTGGTCTTTCGCTTTATCTCTTTCGTTTTTGAGATACGCCTCCAGCTTCTTTCGTTTACGGTAAAACCCGAACTGGTAAAGGCTCCATAAAACGAAACCTGCAACAGGAGTCAAAATCGGGGCGATATAAGAAACAGATTCGAGTTTGTCTTTGCAGATCATTTCCGGTCCATTTAGCGCAGCTTTTTATATAGCTTGTCTCTGATTTGGTCGAGATAATGCAGAACGGCAGTAATGCGCGGCCATTCCTGCTGGCGCCGTGGATCGCTCTGCCACAGCTTCATTTCTTCAAGCGTGAATTCTGGAGTCATGCCGACGCCGGTATGCCGACGCGGGTCTTTCAGAATTTCGTCAAAGCATTGAGCGTAAGAGCGAGAAATTGATTGGAGAGAAAGCCGAACTTTTTCTAACCAGCGATCGGGCTCGCCATCAGGAAGATTTCCGTTTGGTGCGCCAAATATCCGTTGCAGTTTTCTCCCTCCCTCTCTTAGGTTATCGATCTCCTTAATTCGTGATAAAATCGGATTTTCCGCTGCATCTTTTTTCCACATTCTGTCCTGTAACCAGCAAAAACCTCCAGTTAGAGCTAACACGCAGGCAAGCCATGTTGTCCAAATAGCAGGGTCTCTTAGATGAAGAATTCCCAACAAGCTGGCAATACCGAAAACAATCACCGCGCTGATTCCAGTCGCGTAAGCAGTTATTTCCATGAAGCTTCGTATTCGATGGACGGCAGAGAGTTGGCTACAGGCCTGATTTTGTTTTTTATAATTGGGGTGATCGCCGGTGCTTTGGGATTCGCTATCATTTCGCATCTCAACTAGGCGGTCTGCCACGTCTCGGGTTGTTGGGGACCATCACCGCCCTCCGCCGCAATTAGCTTCGCGTATTTCAATGTCTTTCCGACAACGCCGTGAAGCGCTTTAGCGAATCGACCGGAGTCGCAATCTTTGCGTTCGTTAAAGCGGAAGGCTTGTTCGTCCAAATACCGAAACAGATGAAACGGCTCAACATTCACATATGTTCCATGCAGCGCGCGTTTGAGCAGCGACCAGAAATTTTCCAAACCATTAGTGTGAACGTGGCCTTGCGCGTAGCTGATGGCATGGTCGATCACGCGCCGGTCGTAATCTTTTTCCAGATCGTCATAGGACATGAGCGCATCGGTGCAGACCGTGGAACCTTTCCTAACGTTTTCGCGAACATTGGCGCAAAGCTCTGGCCTACGAGTGTTAGGAACCACCTTCAATACTACGCGCGAACTTTTCTTGTCCGTGTTGCGTTCCAAGATCCCTTGCACTGCAGTTTTTTTAAGTCCGGCGTGTCCTACTCCGGTGCGCTTGTCTTTGTGCATATAGCGCGCTTTAGCGCCGATGTAGGTCTCATCTGCTTCGACTTTGCCGCGAAACTTCCCGGTGATTCCTTTTTGCATCGCAAGGCGAATACGCTGCAACATGAACCAAGCCGTCTTTTGAGTGACGCCTAAACAACGGTGAAGCTCGTAAGAGCTAATTCCGTTTTTGCAGTTGGCGGCCAGCCACATCGCCGGAAACCATTTGTCCAATCCAATCGGCGAATCCTCAAAGATCGTCCCGACTTTGATAGAAAATTTCTGTTTCGGGTGCGCATTCCTGCACTTCCACAATTTGGCGTTCTCAAGAAAGGTCACTTTCTTGGAACCACACTGCGGACACTTGACCCCGTTCGGCCAGCGGAGCGCGACCATGAACGCCAAACAGGCCTGCGGATCACTGAAATATCGAACCGCTTCGAGAAACGTTTTCGGTGCTTTCATGCCTCCAGAATAGCACCTTTGTAGGGTCAGTCAAGTATATTATTACCGAAGGACCCCTAGCGCGCGGCTGAGCCAACTTTTGTGGTGTTTCTACGCGCAGGATTTATTGCGCCGCATATTAATTAATTGGTCGTCTGGCATCGCAAAAAGGATCGCGTGAATAAAAAATGCGGTAAGGAATCTCCCGGGCGGCCGAAACGAAAAGAGATCGGGGTTTTTTTCTCGCAGCGCGTTTTTCTCTTTCCGCTCACGCTATCTTTGCCATGTCACGATCGGAAAAATGGTATGGAACAAGCTTTTTGGGCGGCATGTAAATAAACGACGAACGTTGCGCAACCACGCCCGGTGGCGGTTCGCGTAAAAGTTATCTACCTCAGGGGGGTGCAAGACTTTCCCCGGATTGTCTCGCGGCAGTCGATCCGCGAGCGGAGTACCAAAACTCGGTAACAAATTCCCTTATTGCGGCGACCCGGAAGGACTCGGCTTCGTTTCTTCTTTTTTAGTCGCATGACCGCTGAGTTCCTCAGTCTCCGGTTTCTTCTGACCGGCCCGTTCATATGGCGATTCCATTGGTGAAGTCTGTGTGGTATTGTTGGCGCGGGGCGACTGGCTAGGCTGAGGAGACTCTTTCTTATGCGCTGAAGAGTCGGCCTTGTTCTGAGCTTTGCCGTCATTAACCGGTACCACGGGCGCAACCGACGAGCTTGCACTACCCGATGACTGCCCGGTCGCCGATTTCTTTTTCTTTGACCTCGCGACTGGGCTTGGTTCCTCTCTATAGGTCGATTCGGCCCGATACGACGAGGAACTCATACTTTCCCGCCCTGCCCTATCATATCCTTCCCGTCCTGCACGGTCTTCTTGCGCTGGCGCGCTCGCTTCGAACACGCCAAGAAGGAACAACGTGCTCAATGCTATCAATGAGTTTGTCGAATAATTTGCGTTCATACTGCTGGATTCTTATTTGAGTTTGAATTTGCTGGAGAAAATGTTGACCGGGATCTGATGATATCAACGACAAGCTGCACGAGTAGGACTGCGCAAACTAGCAGGAAGTCGGTCCACAGGAGCCTCGTTTCGCGGACAAACACCACGCTTGTAATTAACACAAGGACGATTGTTACAAAAGTGAATATGACATCCAACTTGTGCTCGGCATGCGCGAGATCGCGTTCAAAACGTAAGAGCAGCCAATGAGAGAACTTGACTAAAACAAAGATAACAATCGCGAGAATCATGTCGATCGCGATGCGACCGGGAAGTGTCAAGCTATACAGTGGCTCGTTCGCAATCGTATTCGCGGCGCAAGCGTGCAGGAAAACACCGGGAACTGCGCCTGTCACGCCCGGCACGTTAAACAAGTCGCCAGCTTCCGGTTGAGCGTCTCCCAAGAGAATCATACGATTCTTAATTTTGTCCTTCAGTTCGCGAAAAGATTCAGGATTCAAAGTCGGAAGAACATCTTCGCGAATCCGCTGGAGCGGCGCGAAATCGATTACGGATTCCGCTGTCCACAGATCCGGTGCCAACTGAACGATCCACGTTGATCCCACCGCCCAACTCCAAAGAGAATTCTCTCTGCTAGCTAAACTCACATCTTCGCCTGCGAGTGCTGCACTCATACTCGGAAGCGGAGCGCGCCCCTTTTTGACGGCGATCCAATGTGTGGCGAGGCCATGGTCGACCGTCCGGCTTGTAATTGCGGCGGCAAGGCGCATGTATCGATCATCACCAAGCCACTTGTAAGGGTCCTTATAGGTCCGGTATACACCTAACAAAATTGGGATGCCTTTTTCGTCCGAAAGCTTCAGGCACCAGTTAAAAAAATCTGCATCGTCCGGGTGCATAAACTGCCCGCCCTTTGGCGAGAAATCCAAGTCGACTCCTACGGATCGGGCACCCAGATCAGCAAAAACCTCAACTAACTGCTTTAAAGGAGCACGAGGAGTAGCAACGCCGCTGCGGCCATTCCGTTCCCATGGCTCTCTCTTGATCTTCGCTAAATCGACGACGAGGACATCAGGCCGGATTGTCGTTCCACCGGCGACGATCCTCCGTTGGAGAAGTTCATACGTTTTTCTCTCTACGTGTTTAGCTACTTGGGTGTTCTCAGAAAGCGTTTTCAGTACAACAAGGGCAGCTATTATCGCAAATGACCAAACCAGACTAGAGCGCCTGCTTGGATTAATCGAGGCGTTTTGGGCCAAGGGGGGCATATGAACCTACACTATGTCTGTTTATTGAATCAAATTGTGTAAGAAAAGAAATCTTTTTGTTATTACAAGTTGCTTTACGAAATGGGAGCAGCACAAACCGATGCCGTAAAATCTCACCGCCGAAAATATCTGCTCGCAGAACGGCATTCTCGTTTCCCGCCGCAAAAAGCTCCCAAAAAATTGCGCGACTGGATAAAATTGAGGGGCAGATTCGACTCCCGTACGCGCTGCCAAGCAGATTGCCGCTCGACGAGTTCAATAAGTGATCTGAGACGTTTCTCAGTTGGGAAAAAGTATCTGTCCCGACCTCTCCTTTCCTCGCGAGAGATCAATTGTATCCAGGAGTTTCTCCCTATTTTAAGAAGATCTTCGACGGCTTCGGGACTAAGTCCTTCGATTAAGGCACCTAGTTCTCGGTTGCCTGTTGCGTCAGCTCGCTCTCGGATCTCGAAACTTAAGGTTCCGACGCTCAATTTGGAAGATTGCGAAATTATGGTGGGCATTTGCGAAGCCACTGCGATAATCGGATGCCGAAGGTACATAAAAAGAGACAGGCACAGCAGGGGCCATGCGAATGCTTTGGTCAGCGCAACAATTCGGTCGATGTACCTGATTAGATTTGAAACGTTATTATCCTTCACGGGCCGTTGAACGATTAACTCAACAGTACGCGACTTCGATTTGGATCTGTCTGGGGATTCGGTGCTCATGCACGCGATGCTGCCATCGGAACCAGACGCCAGTCGCGTATAAAATGCGGCCATTCAGCCTGCCCGCCGTACCAGGCGAAAACTTTTGGAGTTTAAATGCGGCCCTAGTTCACTCCCATCGCGCGTCAGCCGCTGGCAAATTCCCGGCTTACCCTTCGAACCTCCGGCAAAGGGTCGGAGCGGCAAATTTGCTCCCACTCCAGCAATATGTTCGGCAGCGCCTTCCCATTTTTCGCAAAAAGATGAGAAAGGCCTGCGGCTAACTTGGCGGAGACGGCCCGATGCGCCGGCCGATCTTCTAGCGGAATCTCGGGTTTAAGTTCTCCCTTCAACACATCCTGATCCGTGCCTAGGATTGGGCTCGTTTCGGGAATCAGGTATTCTAGCGACAGGAGTAACAACTCCACCTGCTCGGCGCTCAGTGAATTTGGCGCGTGTCTCGTAATCTCCGCGAGACCAGCGACCGCTGACACGAGTGCAGGCTTACTTCGATGAAATACCTTTTGAACCAGCAAGTCGAACAGTAAAGGAGGCGGAGCAACGAGGTTTCGTGTAAGTGAGAAGCATACCCACGACTGTAAAGCAAAAATCGCATACTTGGCTTTCTGCTCAACGTGTGATGCTAATGATTTCTCTAGCTCAGCTACAACTTGGTGAAGGTCGGCGGGCGATATGAACAGGGTCGCTGGAAGAATGCGGGTAATATCTACCCCGCCATCCCGAATCTTCTGCAGAACCTCTTTGGCCAACAACGCGCCCGTTGGATCTTTATCAACGCTGATTCGAGGAAGAACTGCTCGCCCCAGAGCATCATTCATTTTCTGAAACCGCTGCTCAACTTGCGCTTTGAATTCATAGTCGAGCGACTTGTCAGCTAAGAGGTAGTTCTCTGTATCCCACCACTTATCCAATTTTCCTAGGAGTTCTGACGCCTGCTCAGTGGACCAATCAATGTACAAGTCGGCGTATTCGGCTAGCGCAAGAAGTGGCAGGGTTGATTCGATAACAGCCTCGAAATAGCTATCAGCTTCCGATCCGAGCGGGTGCGTGAATTTTAGGCCCGTTCCCTCTTTGGTTGCCAGATTAGGAACGTTTCGTGCCAGCAACGCTTCGGCGAGCCGTTGCTTCGCCAAGCCGCGCTGCGGCTCGGGCAGGAAAATGACTGAAAAATCGGTAAATCCGGTTTCAACTGGCAGGTGTGTTTGCTCATCAAGTTTCCCCCAAATATGACGCGTAAATGCCTCTGTTTCTTCCTGGGTCAGTAAGGACATGTCTCTTAGTGCTTCCAAGCGTTTTATTGCTCGGCTGCGCGAATCCTTGGTGCCATCGCGGACAATCCGGATGAGATTTCCAATCACGGAGTCCCAAGAAGCTCGATCAAGCACGCTTAAGCCATCCAGGTGACGCCGTGCTTCAATAAACCCCATAGGCTCGGGCCAGCGAGTCACATCGAAAACACTGAAGCCACCCTCCCCGGGTATTGGCAAATTCAATAGATCGTTAAGATTGGCGACAAGTATCGCGTCGGGCAGGGCTTGGATCACACGGGCAAATAATTGTCCGAGCGCAGCGCCTAAAGTGAGATCACTTTGCACGAGGGGCAAACGGTACATTTGAAGTGCAAGCTCAAATACGTCATTCTTCTGCGTGTCGTCTAGGCGAAAACAAAGGCGTGAAAGCAACTCAACTAAAGGTTCGATAAGCCGATAACCAAGGGATCCCTTAGCTTCTCGCCAATCCCTCCAGCGTTCTGCAAGCGATCGGGTTAGGCTGGGCTTAATTATTGCATAAAGGTTTTGCGCTTGATCTACACTCAATCCCGCTATCGAAGCTCGCGTGAACTTGTCCTTGAGGTCGTCAAGCCCACCTGCCCTAATGCGAGTTGAGAGCGCCCATAACGGTGCATGGATGTCGATCCAATCCGCGGCCTTTCTAGCCGCCTCACAATAGTTCGTGAGTGAACCCACACGCATAGGAACACCGCCTTGCTCGTAAAGCCTTAGGAGAGCAAAGGCAGGCAAGCGATCGAAAAAAGCTGGCTCGGATCGCCAATGCCGTATTGTTGTCTGCCAATTGGGCTCGAAGGTTGAACGGACTTCGATCAGCGGTGGATCGGTGGGTGGAACAGCCCCTACCGCCAATTCGAGCATCTGAAATTCTGCCCATGGATTTCCGCCGTGGACTTCCAATCGTTTCCAGCGATCTAGATATTGTTGACTTTGTGAACGACCGCGCACAAAATCGATGGCAGTCTTGATCGCATTTAGGAGAGACATGATCCAGCCCTCTTGCGAAAGCGTCTGATAATCCACTCTAAAAGGCTGAAGTCGGGATCGAACTTTCGCCAATGCAGTTTCAGCTATTTGCTCAGCTTCCGCCAGTGTGCCCATTTCTGCTAAAATGGCCGCGCGGCGCGCTTCCCACATCGGTAGCTCTGGTTTACTCGGCCATTGCTGTAAGCACGATGATAGCTGCTCCTTATCGAGGCGAAATAAGGCAAACATGCACCTTTCATGGTGCCAATGCGCTTCCCATTCCGAGCTTTGCAGAATAACCGGTTGGATTAGGTCGATCCATTTCGTGAATCGGTCTGCAGCTTGATCCTCCCTGGCTTCACGCGCGAGCGCGAAGACTAAACTGACCCAATAATCTCGAATTTGACCCCAAGGTAGATCTGCAAATTGAGCCTTATCCGGGGAGATGCTTGTGTTATTCGCCGGCCTGCCAGTCAAGAGCGGGTGATATTTTTCAACTACTGCCGCTAGCTTTTCTACCCAATCCAAGAAAAGAGGCATCATGACCACTTCAAGGCGCCAGTTTAGTTCGTACCAGAGAAATAAATCCTCAGGTGCCGGCAAAGTTTCGATTTTCGTGAGTATTTGGAGCAACCACCGCTTGGTGAAGCGCCAGATCGTTTCGCGATTTTCGAACGGTGCTATCACCCAGCCTGGGTAAGCGTTGCGTTCAGCCGTCCAATCTTCTCGCAACTTTGTGAGAATCGGTGTGTCCAGTGGTCTCGGTTCAGGCAATTGCCGCGCAATCTGAAGCAGGCGTGGTGATGGGATCGGAATTGGTGGAACACCTGGACTAAACTCTTCAAACGCTCTATTATATTCGTTAGGCCAGCGGCTGATGTCAGGTGGTTCGCCGCGTTCCAAGTTCCGAAGGAACCATTCAAGGATAATCGCGTGCCGAGCTTCTGAATTCGGGAAATCCCGATTCGAAACAACAGGCGACAAGTCGATCGGAATAATTCTCTTGCGATCAAGCACTAAGCGCTCGGAGGACGATAGGTTTAGAGCGCCGCATAGATAGATGACCGGCGTTGCTTCCCGAGATTGTCCCGAACCCAACCTATCCAATTAAGAAAATTCGGATCATCACCTGAGAAACCAATTAAGCAAAGCGTGCTTTCCATTATTGATTGCTGAACAAGATTCACGAAGGCAGGAAAGCATGCCGGATATGTTCGATAGTCCTCTTCTGTGATAATGAATGGCCTATTTGAAGGCAGGCTCCCGTGTAGCTTAACGATGCGTGGCTGGCTCCGACCCGGGATATCGGCCGTAGCTTGGATCAGCTCGTACCTCCGTTCGAAAACCGTCGCTCGTGTTCGTTCAAGCAACGTATCGTAATTCGTAGTGAAAATGTCTGACCAGGGCAGACGCAGGAGAAGGGTGTGCAACAAGCCGGGCACGTAAAGGTGATCAGGGACACAACTTTGAATCAGTTCCTCCAACGCTCCCCGACCAAATGCTGCTTCATATTCACCCGCGATTCTTGGCATGTTCAGCTGCCGGCGGGATCTACTAGTCTCTGATGCGCGGCGAATTCCTTCGCTCGGGTAGAGGTCGGCAAACATACGTTCCGCGAGGTCAGTCCAGAGAACGCAAGGTGGCGAGGCAGTCGAAACTTTTCGAGCGTTGCGGCTGAATCCCGCGCCGACCATGACTGCCGCGTGCCCAATGTTGCGATCGGCCCACAATTGATCGCGCAGTCTTTCGATATGAACTTGGTCTTGAAATTCTGACATGGAGGAAAACCGGTAAATGCTACCCTTGGAAGGGTGGCAGCCTTGCGCCGAAATTCGCTGAGATCAAATTCACATTCAGAGACATATCTGCAAAAGATCAGTCCATTTCTCCGGCTCAACAACCAAGCTGAAGGGCGGCGAAGTTTTATGTGTCGATCTTTAAAAATCCAAAGATCCTAAAATTATTCGCTAAGGAGATGAGGCAGCGCAAAAGACGGGGCGGCCGAAGGGAAGCGTCATGACGGTGGAGTTTACGCTAGATGGCGTTCAGTTCGCCGCGCCAAACGGCGGGCCGCAATTCAAGTGCGCCGAAGCGATCTCGTTTAACGTGAACTGCGAGACCCAGGATGAGATCGATTATTTCTGGGAGAAACTTTCCGCCGCTGGCGGATCGACCGGGCCGTGCGGCTCACTTGAGATAACAACCGCTGCTAAATCGCACACGCTACCCGGCTTCGGCCGCGCCTTGTTCAGCTAGCTTTGTACACCGATTTTGCACACCCACGGAGATTTTTGGGACCATTTCGGCAAACGTAAGCTTGGGCGAATTCGCCGATTTTTCCTCTGTATAACAGGTGAGATCAAGTGAGATACACATGAGCGAGAATGCTCTGCAATCTGCAAACGAGACGCTCCACCAGACAATTTCCAATTGGCGATTGCTAAAGTTTTCGCGAACTGTCCTGGATGCGACTGCAATCGGGGATGTTCGCTCTAGCACAAATCCTAGCACAGTTCTCCCCTCAGCGGCCGGTTTCGAGCGTAAGCTCCTCAGATTCGCCCAGACTTACACTTCGAGGCTCGACAAAATTCCGAAAACGGACCAATCCCCCATTAAGGAATCTCTTTGATGCCGTGCCTTCCGGCGGGGTTGAACCAACTTCCGTTGTTTGTGTACGCATGAGGTTTTAAAAAACATCCCACACATATTTTCCACACAGATTTCACACGCGGCACGGCTCTCGCTGGGAAAAACAGAATGGATTTACCGGATTATTTTGATTCCCAAGCTCAGGCGGCTGCAATGCTCAATCTCAGCATTTATGATGTGAAGGCAGCAAAAGCAGAAGGATGTCCTGCATTCCACGGTGGTCGGATTCGGAGGAAGGAATTTCAATCTTGGTTAAAGATTTATCGTCCTTATCTCTGCGAGGATGATGATTATGATCAGGATGACCGGCCGTTTATAGGGGCGCCCGTCGATTGGAAATACAAGAGATGTCGACGGGACATGCTGGGTAGCTTGATGGAATATCTTGAAACGGCCCTGAAGGAAAAGCAGATCACCTCCGAACAATTTTGTGCGATTGGGGAGAAAACCGTTCCGCTAGTGGTTGAATTGGGTCAAATTTGGAAAGTCGAATTCAATGAAAAGCAACGAGCGGGTTTAGAGAGGAAGTTGGCGCGAGTAAAAGAAAAGGTTTCGCGAAAGGCCGGGCTGCTGGGTTGTGTGGAAAATAGCGTCAGCGCGCTCAACGATGCCTCATCAAGCGTAACGAGCCGGATCGAGCCAAATGTGTCATGAATTCGTCATGAAAATGGGGCTTTCCTAATTTTTACCTACGGAGCCTACGGGGCTCGAACCCGATCTGTTTGTCACTGCCCCAAAACACGTTGTTCCCATGAAATTCGTAACTCCTGAGAACTCGTCAACTTAAAAAGAGATCATCGATGAACAAGCCCGAACACCGATGAACATAGGTAAATTTGTTCTCATTTTTGTTCTCACTTCACGATTTTTCTTGCTCCAAATTAGATGTAAGTACCTAATAAACAACAAGGTAAGGCGGGGGCGGGAATCGAACCCGCGAATAGCGGTTTTGCAGACCGCAGCCTTACCACTTGGCTACCCCGCCGTGAGCGGAAGGTGAGCGTAACGCGCGACAAAAACGTGTCAACGCTGGCAACGCTATGATTAACAATTGAGAGAAAACTTGCCGGAGCGCCGACGAATCGACGCAAACATTCGCCTTCGCCTGGCGGATTTACTTGGGTGATTTCGAGGCGGTCTGTGATTTCGCGTCGTCACCGACTACGATGAACCGACCTTGATAGGGCGGCATCGGCTTCACCGGATAAGGCGGCCGGATGATCGCGAATCCTTGTGCAACCAGCACAAGGCTCAGCAGAACGCCGAGAGCGAACGTCTTCATATTGCTGTTTCTCTCTGCATCATTTGTGCCATGGAAAATCGAAATAACGATGCACTCAGCGGACAAGCCACCACCGATCGGTGAGATAAACGGGAGAGATCGAGACAACACGCCCGACGAGATCGAGAACAGCGGCGGGCCTCAACGTGTTCACTGCTAACGGCGCGGAGAGTATCACGAAGGGATGCAATGTCCATATTTTAATACAACCGGCGCGACCACGACTTTCGATTTTGGATTTTCGCATTAACTTCCAGCCGCAATGCCACAGTTTGCTTATCGCGCGCCCGCCTTCGCCAAAATGCCCGTCCGGCTCGGACCTATGGCGTGGCAGAATTCCTCATTCAAAGTAATCTTCTGACCGATGCCACAATTCTCGTATCGCGCGCGTGACGCGCAGGGCGCATTAGTCGAGGGAGTGCTGGATTGCCCCGACCGCACGATCGCCATTCGACAGATCGAGCAGAAACGCTGCATTCCAATCAAGATCGAGGTCGTCGATGCGCGGCCCGAACCGAGCTCAAAAACCGGCACGGCCAAAACCGCGACGCCGCCCGCGCCGACGCAGAACCTGAAAATCCCGCATAACCAGTTGCTTATCTTTACCGAGCAACTCGCGCATCTGCTCCAGGCCGGAATGACACTGGATGAAGGATTATCGATCCTGCAAAAGCGGTTGAAACAGCCGCGCGTGCAACAAATGACCCGCACGCTGCATCAAGCGTTAGTCGACGGTCGCAGTTTCTCACAGGCGCTGCGCGAAATGCCGAGAATTTTTCCGCCGCTGTATGTGAACTTGGTCGCGGCGGGCGAAGCAAGTGGCGCTCTGCCGGAAATCTTGCTGCGGCTGGTTAAGCATCTCATGCAGGCCAAGAATCTGCGCGACCGCGTCCAGCAGGCGTTGATCTATCCGGCGTTTCTCGCCGTCGCCGGCGCGGGGCTGATCACAATCTTCATCACTTACATGGTGCCGCAGCTGACCGGCTTCATGTCGCAAATCGGCGGGGCGCTTCCTTTGCCCACCCGCATCCTGATGCAGATCAATCACGCGATTGTGACCTACTGGTGGCTGGCCGCGCTGATAGCGATCGGGATCAGCGTCGGTTTCCGCGCATTTGTGAGGACTGATGAAGGCCGGCTGACCTGGGACCGTTTCAGACTAAAGATTCCCGGTTACGGCCGCGTGATTCGACACAGTTATTACGCGCAATTTTCGCGCACGCTCGGAACATTGATTCAAAACGGGATTCCCCTCCTCCGGTCGCTGGATTTGGTGAGCGAGATCGCCGGGAATAAATATTTGGAACTAAAATTGGTCGAAGCGCGACGGGCTGTTATCGACGGTGCAACACTTTCGGCGGCCCTGAGTTCACAGCGCATTTTCCCGGATTTGTTCACTGACATGATGGCGGTGGGCGAACAGACCGGCCGCTTTGGTGAGACGATGCAAACGATCGCCGATGTTTTCGAACGCGAGCTCGATCGCAACGTGGCGATCATCTCGCAATTGATTCCGCCGGTCATCATCGTGATTATCGCGGTCGTTGTTGGATTGGTTGTTTACAGTATTCTCTCGGCAGTTTTCGAAGCAACACACAGCTTGCAGTTTCGACCGCATTAGGATACGGTTCGCGGTCAATGGTGCTCTTGCTCCGTTACGCTGCGCTGCTTTTGCTGGCGGGCGCAACGTCGTCGGCACTCGCGCAGGAAGCGATCAACAACGGCCTTCCGCGGACTGGAGACACTTCAGGGACCCAACCTGCTGCTGACAGCGCCTGGATCGATTTACGTCAACAACCCGCCGCCAGCTCGCGTCCGCAAAGCGCGCCGGATTGGGTCGAATCGGTGAACATGACGTCGAACGGCGCCGGCAAAACGATCTTTCGGATGAGGGTGTCCGCCCCGTCGGCCGATACCCAGGTGATGTTCGTCCGTCTTTTCTTCGACGACAACGACAAGGCGCGCCCGGAAATCGTAGCGTGGGACGAATCGGGCACCCAGGTCCTTCGCTCGGGCGAGCTCGGTTCCGGCATCGGCCTTCCCACGTCGGATTCCGTGATGATCCCGATGAAAGGCATTTCGACGGTCGACGTGGAAGTTCCCGGCGACGGGAAAACAGTTCGCGGGGCATATCTCGATTGGATGACGAGCAGCGAGGTCGTGCATCCAATCAACGCTGAACGCCGGGATGTCATTCCCGAACCTTTTTCGTCCCTCCCGCCGTTGCACTCGCCAGACCAGGACAAGGAGAATTTCGGAACTGTGACGGCAACGTTGGCTAACGAAACGGTCTCAATGGGTCCCGACGCGGAGCATGCGGCGACGTTTCAATTTGGAATAGAATCGCAACCGTTGATTGCGCTGCTCACTTTTGAAGTTGCAAGCCCGTGGGTCGACTCACCCCCGGAGGTTTATGTCAACGGCGAAGATGTCGGACCTGCTACGCTCACTCTTCCCGAGTTGGCCGATCCGGCTTATCGCGGTGAAATGGAGCAGCTGATCAAGGAAATGCACTTTCAGTATACGGGCTGGCTCCGCGCCCAGAAACTGATTCCGGTCAGCAACTTGAAAGTCGGCGCGAACGATGTGATGGTCGTGGCCGGTCCGGGAACGTCGGCATCGGCGATCCGCGGAACGCAAGTCCAACTAAAATATCCTTGGGAAAAATTGGATTACACGCTGAAAACCAGCCATTGACTCCGGAAAGTTTTCGCGAGTCGATTGAACCGTAACCGGCCGTTTCGTGTCTGAGCTAGATCACAAGATGAGAAAACCAAACAACCGGTCCGGCTTTACCCTGCTTGAGATCATGATCGTGGTAAGCATCATCGTGATTCTTCTCGGTCTCGCGATCTCGAAAATGGGCAATCCTACCGGATTCGCGAAAACCACAGCGGTCCGGGCCGATGTCCAAGCGATCGGAACTCAATTGATGCAGTATGAAGCGATGAATGGTTTTTATCCTACCACCGAGCAGGGGATACAGGCTCTGGTCAGTCAACCGGAAGGCGAACCCAGGCCGACTCGTTGGTATCCATTCTTCAGAGAGCTTCCGAAGGATCCGTGGGGCATGCCATATGTTTATCGTTGCCCCGGCATCAAACATCCCGACAAGTACGACCTCTATTCTGCCGGTCCTAATCGGGTGGATGACAACGGCGCGGGCGACGACGATTGGGGCGAATAGCTCCCGCCCAGGAACGGCATCGACTTAGTCTTGCGCCGCGGACTTAGGCGTCGCCGGTGACGTATTCGGATTTCGCTGAATTACACCGCGGACGTGCGGCGTCGGCGTTGGCAATCCAGATGGTCTTTGAAAGCCGGAGGGTTGTTGAAAGGACGGCACCCCGGGCCTGTTCGGCACTGGTTTCGATATCTCAGCCTGATTAAATGTCAGCGTCGCGTATTGACCGTCTTTACTGATCGTCACTTTGGTTTCGCCGACCTTGTCCGACCATTCGATGCTCGCGATCCCGTAACCGTCGAGCGGATCTTTCGTCGTCAGATATTTTTTGAACTCCTTATCCGTCATCGACGCGATCGTGACCATGTCCCCGTCCGGAGATTTCGCGGCGTTCGCAACGTAAAGATCTTTGGCGAAGTTTGGCGTAGCCGCCGGCGCAACGACCGCCGTAGCGACCGCAAAAGGAGAATGCTCGAGCATACCTTTGTAGCGATCGAAACCTAACTTCGCCGGCAAATCATCCGCGCGCGCACAGACTGCGACGCCGACCATGACGATCGAGATTAAGGTGATTCGCCGTCTCATAATTACCTTTTCATCCTTTCTTGCGCTGCACCGGCGCAAACCAGCGCGCGACCTTGAATTTTCCGCGCATTATTGTCGCGTCGTTGTTGTCCACGGCCAGGTTCACATTTTCAAAGACAATGAAAGCGTCCGGTTGTTGAACATCATAAAGAAAATGCACCAGATCCGGCCAATGACCGCCCGCTTCGATCGAAGCGAAAACGGTTTGATGCGTCGGCGTCGTCTCGCCCGAGCCAATCGCAGGATTCTCGATCAGGATATTATATTTCCCCGCAACCTGTCGGACTTGCTCCAGTAAATTGGAAGGCTCCCCCTCACCCTTGAGTTCGGGTTGAGTTTTCTCCAGCCATTGCTCGCGTTTTGCCCACAAATCACGCTCTTTCATGTAAACGACCTGTTCCGCTCGAGTCGACTTCCGCGCGGCCAGTTGGCGGCCCGAGTTGCTGATGCTCCCCAAAACTATTCGCCAGGCGAAGATGTTAATTAGTAAAAACAGGATTGCGACGATGACGAGCGTCATCATTCGCTCCCGCTGATTCATCCGCAGATAGGCGGCGGTCAGTTTTTCCATCATCGCGGTTTTCCCTCCAAACGGAATTGGGCGTGATTGTTTGGCAGAATTCGCGGCGCCGCCATGTCGAACCGGAAATTTTGCAACGCGCCGTCCTTTTTCACTTTCTCGGCGAATTGATAGGCCAGCGCGGGCGTGTTGGCCTCACCATCCACAGAAATCTGGCGTGCCGACTGATTGTAGGCCGTGATGTGGATATCGGGTGACGGCAAATCCTGGGAAAGATGAAAGAGAATCTCGACCGGGTAATAGCGAGAGTCGATCGCCGGGGCCAGCGACTTCCAATTTGCTTCCGTTTCGCGAATGACCTGCGTTGGTGGCGCGTCGCGCGTGATCAACCGGTCGAGCCGCGCGATGGCGAAACGGGAGTAGCCAAGGTAGAGCAGGAACAGGAGAAAGAGCCCGGAATATGCGGCACCCGCCAAAGTGAGGCGCTTTTGCCATTCGCCACGCTTCGCCAGTTGCGTTCGGCGTTGCCGCCAACTTTCCGGCAACAGGTTAAGTTTTACCGACGCGGGCGGGGTTTCCATTCCAACCAGCTCGGTCGGACTGGACAGAATTCCTTGGACGGTATCGCGCAAGGCGTAACAACTTTCATCCAGCAACACATTCGGGAACGAAGCGTTGATACCTTGCAGCTCAGCGCTTAACGCGAATTGCGGCAGTTCCGTTTTCAGTTGTTCGGGCTCAACCCCGTCCAGCGTTCGAGTAAGACTAACCTTGCCGTTCTCGGTCACGGCCGAGACAATTGTTTCGCCTTCGGGATAAATCATGAGCGCTCGGCCTTCGGGCGCGTGCGTCGTTGCGCGTTGGGCCGCATAAACCGTGACCTGCTGCGGAATCACGCCCTTGTCGAGCAACGGCGCCGCAATCTCGGCCAATCGTTCATTCCTCACTGCCACTGCCGAGATCACGCTCTCGTTTTCGTTCTGCTCGATCAGTTCGAAATCCGACGTCACTTCTTCGGGCGAAAATGGAAGCGCCTTTTCGATCTGAATTCGGACCATTTCGGGAAACTCAGCCGGATCAACAGTCGGCAAACGAAATCGTTGGGCGAGAACCGCAGCGACCGGCAGACTCAACACGATGTTGTCCTGCGCCGAGACGAGCGGAGCAACTTCGTCGAGCGTCCGGAGAAGGCGCACGTCCCAGGCGCCGTTTCCATCGCGCGCACGAAGAAGATTCCAGCCATGCGCGGTGGGCGTGATGAAGACGGGACAGGGCTTTATGGACTTGGCGTCAATCACTAGAACTCCCGCCAGGTTATCACTTGTGGCATCACCCCGACACGCCGGAAGACCATTTGAACGGTCCGGGTCGCTTTGCCCGCCGTGCCAACGCTCGTAACGCGAAACACGGGGACATTAAACGCAACGAGTCCTTTTTGCGTCAGTTGGCTTGCTAGCTGCGGATTTAACCCCATAACACCCCAAACCTCTTCAACGCTTGTGAATTGGGTATCGTCATCTGTTCCGTCGACGCCGTCCGGACCTTGTCGGAGCTGGAGATATCGGTCGACCATTTCGTTTGTAAGTCCCGGCAGCGCGAGCAAGACCTCGCGCGAGGCCCAGGCCAGATCGATGCCTGATTGCAGGGTCGTGCTTACGGTGAAGTCATTGTCCCAGCCAGGTGTAGCCGTGAACTCAGCCCACCCCGCCACGTTTTTCAATTCCTCAACGCGTGTGAGCAATGCGTGCGGCGGGTGATAATCGTCGCTCTCTGGCGGAGCGTTCATATGATGCAAACCGACATTGGGTTCCACCCAATCGAGAAGGGAGTCTACCATGGTGTCGCGTTCATTGAGATCAATTCCCTTGTTTTGCAGGTACTGACGCAAAATTTCCAACCTGTCGGGGTTCTCGCCGGCCACGAGCCAATTGATGTTCAATCGCCCACCCTCGCCGGTGAGCCGGGCCTCGTAAGTCGCCCCATTGTTCAATTGTCCCTTCAGGTATGGCGAGCTCGGTTTGGTTGTCGGATTCAATGCCACTTCCGCTCCGGAACAGGCAACTGCTTCGGCCTTTAACATTCGCGTTCCCTCGCTGGAAAGCGCCAGCCGTGAATTGATGTCAAGTGCCCACGAAATTACCAACGCGCTCAACAGGAACAACGCCCAAAGCGCGAGCATGATCGCTGCCCCAGACGAAACTTTCGAATTTCTACTCATAACGGCGTTCGTCCGAGCGGTATAATCGCTTCCCACGGCGTGGGTGAATCGCCGCGGCCGACGGTCAATTTCACGAGTCGCGGCAGCGTGCCGGCGTCGGTCCATCGTTCCACCCACGTATTCAAACGCACGTCAAAGTAGCGGATCTGCAAACTGCTCACGTCTTCGATCAACGGCACCCAGCTCTCGTTTACATCCGAAACCGCGGAATCATTTCTTGGTTTGCGCAGAAATCCGAGATCGTACCGATCGCTGTTCTTTTCCGATTGCAGCCGCAAACTGACGACGTAATCGCCGCCGGCGTAACGAGTCATCAATCCCGGTCCCACGCCGCAAATCCAACGGATTTCATCGCGCGACCGATCGTCCAGCTTAAACGTGTCGCCTAGGAGCGCTCCCTTTCCCGGCGGCAGAGTTTGCCATTGCGCCATCAACACTTCCCGCAAACCCTCGTAGCGCGAATCGGCTGCGACTGCATCGGAGGAAGCACGAATCGCACTCAGGTTCGCCTGGACGAACCGGTAGATCGCCATCGCCATCGTCGCCAGAATCGCAACCGCGATGATGATCTCGAGGAGTGTAAAACCGCGATGACGATTAGCCCTGCCGATAAACATAAAATTCAATGCGCTCCGACTGATCGGACCCGGCGCGCGTCCATTTCGCGGTTAACGTTACGCGATGGATACTCGAGATCTGCGCTCCGTTGTCGTCCACCAAACCAGCGTCTGTGCTGGACTGGATCAGTTTCACCTTCCCGTAGCCCGTGTCGACGTTGAATTCCTTTGCCGCGTCGGGAAGACCCGGCGTGGCTTGGACTTCCGCCATTCGGTTCGACAGAATCAGGCGAACGCGTTCCTCCTCCGCGTTCAGTGTGCTCGCGTTCAAACAATTCTGGACCGCCCGACCAAGGGCGAGCACACCGAACGCGAAAATCGCCACACCCATCAATACTTCGTAGAGCGCAAACGCAGTTGCCGATTTTAGGTAGGGGCGATTGAGCCTGACCGCCAGCTGACCTCTGATCTCTGACCTCCGACTTCTGGTTTTACTTCGCCGCATAATTTGTCAGGTGACCGAGAGCAGTCAGCGGCGAATAGTCTGCCGTCCACGTCCCTGCTCTTCCCGCAAAACGCACGATCGCCGGTTCGCAGGTGCCGGTCGGCCAGAAAATCCATTCGCCCGGCTGCTTCTTTGAGAGCGCGGCCGGCAAACTGAGGGTCAGGACGGTTCCGTGCTCCAATTCAAACGTCGCCACGGGTTGCTGATCTTCGTCTTTATTGAACGCCTCCGGTTGCACAAAAACGTTCTTGTCCGTCCACACGATCAAGTACGAGCGGTGCTCCGAAAAGCTGCGCTCTTGCGCTTCGCGCACCAGTTTGTTGAATGCATCAAGCGATGCCCTCAATTTCCTGTCCGCCAGCACTCCTTGCAAACTAGGCACCGCCATTAACAACATGGTGGACATGATCGCCACGGCGATAATGATCTCCACCAGGGTAAAGGCGCGGGAACGGCGCATCGGCAAAGTTACGCTCGCTGCGCGAAATCACAACACGGGCCCAAATTGCCTTGCAACTTGGGCAATCGGGACGGAAGGTTCCCCCAAGACATGAGTATCCTCGCCAGTTTCATGAACTTGGGCGGACCGGACTTGCTGATCATTCTGCTCATTGTTCTGGTCCTGTTTGGGGCAAAAAAATTGCCCGAACTGGCACGCGGTCTGGGCCAGGCGATCAAAGAGTTCCAAAAAGCGAAAGACGAGTTTACCGACGAATTGCACAAGGCCGGGCAAAACGACACGACGGCGAAAACAAACCCGCCACAGTCGACCGTCCCACAGAATCCACCCACAGGCGCACAGCCGGATCCAAATCAGACCGTTAATCCCGGCAAGCAAGCAGACAAGGTCTGAGCCCAGGGGCCAGATCAGTTCTTTTTCCTCGCAGCGCGGCAAAACGAGATTGACCCGCAGGCCCCTTTGCGACAATTTCGCGCCGCCTTAATCTATGTCCGACCCCGACCTGCGACCGCGCATCAAGGAGATGCTGGTTAGAAATTTGATGCTCCAGGTTACCCCAGACCAAATCGGCGATGACCTCCCGCTTTTCGGGGCAGGCGGCCTGGGACTGGACTCCATCGACGCCCTGGAGCTGGTGGTCAGCATGGAGAAAACCTTCGGCGTCGGCGTCCCAAACTCGGAGGTGGCCGGAAAGGCCCTTCGGACGGTAAATACGATCCACGATTATATACTCGAAAAACGCCAGGAAAGTGTTCAAACTGGCGGAAAGGTCGAAAAACCGGCGTGAATTTACTTCATCTCGAGAGCAGTGGCAGCTGGGGCGGACAGGAGTATCGCACTTGTCTCGAAATCATCTGGCTCAACGCGAATGGTCACCGCGCCTGGCTGATTTGCGATCCGACCAGCGAAGTAATGACCAAAGCCCGCGAGCTCGGTACTCCTGTGATCCCGATGTCGCTGAAACATCGCATCAATCCCCTTGTCTCCTTTCGGATCTGGCTTTTCTGCCGCCGCAATCGCGTCGACCTGATCAAGAGCTACAGCTCGAAGGATCACTGGCTCTGTTTGCCGCTCTTTCTTTGCGGTTGGCCCGTCACCCGCGCCCGTTGCATCACTGATCCACTTGGCAAAAAACAACGCGCTTTCATTTACAAACACGGGTGCGCGAAAATTGTTGCTGACGCGCGAGTCATCAAAAACGAGTTCATCGAGCAATACGGCATCGCACCGGACAAAATCGAAGTCATCGGATCGGCCGTAGATCTGGATAAATTTTCGCCGACCCGCGATCGGATGAAATTCCGCCGCGAAGTTGGACTGCCCGCTGAAACTCCGATCATCGCGAACATTGGCATGATTCGTCCGGACAAGGGACAGTTCAATTTAGTCGAAGCCGCGCGGATCGTTCTTCATCAACGACCGGATGCGCGTTTCGTGTTCGTCGGTGAAGCAACCGGCGGCCGTAGCCGTGAAAAATGGGTGCGCAAGGCGATCGATCGCGCCGGCCTGAACGGCAACGTCCTGATGATGGGATATCGTTGGGACATTCCTGACATTCTCGCGGCAGCCAACATGGTTGTGATTGCGTCGCGCCATACCGAAGCGTCGCCGATTGTTTTGCGCGAAGCGTTCGCCAGCGGTCGTCCGGTCGTGGCCACGCGCGTGGGAGACGTTCCGGAAATCATCGTTCACGGCGAAAGCGGATTGATCGTCCAGCCAAACGATTCAAATGCGCTCGCGACCGCCATTCTGCTCTTTCTTTCGGATCCAAATCTGGCCGAGCGTTGCGCAGCCAACGGATTGCGCTTTGCCCGCGAACATTTCTGTTTCGATCGAATGATGCGGGCCAAGCTGGATGTCGACCTGGCTCTGGTCAAAGCGAACAGAAAGCCGGAAATTCGCGGGAAAGAGCGTGTCGAAACCGCAACGCTGGCGCCAATCGCGAATCCCGAACCGATCTTACCCGACTGACGCGCGATTGATCGCGTCGATCAGTTGTCGGAGCCGCCCGAAGTTGTCGCGGTAAGGTGTCAGGATCAACCTCGGAAGGTCCCAAATCGTCGGCTCATTCTTTTCGGGCCGGAGCGCGCTGCCCTGAACGATTTCACCTTCACGAACCACGTCGGTAAAGTTCCTATTCAGTTCCGCGACCCCTTCATTCGACAATCGACGGCAAATCCGAATCACCAGTTGTTCGCCGACCCAGCGAGTCGAATGATAGACCTTGTAAAACTGGAGAATCTCCTGCACGGCAGCATCAACATCGGGTGCGATTTTGAAAAACGAAAAATCCTCCGAAGACACCAGGCCGAGCTTGCAAAGATATTCGGTCAGAAACGTCATCCACGTCTGCCAGTAATTGCCTCCGGGCCGATCCAGCATCACGACCGGAATGATCCGTGACTTGCCGGTTTGCATCAGAGTCAGCACTTCAAAGGTCTCGTCCATCGTTCCAAACCCGCCCGGAAAAAGCGCAAAGGCGTGAGACTCTTTCACGAAGTTGAGTTTGCGATCGAAAAAGTAATTGAAATTGATCAGTTTCGGATCGCCTTCGATCACTTCGTTCGCGTGCTGCTCGAAGGGCAAACGAATGTTCAGGCCAAAACTGTGCTCGCGTCCGGCGCCTTTTTGGGCCGCGCCCATGATTCCCTCTCCGCCCCCGGTAATGACCATGTATTCTTGCGCCGCCATTCTGCGCGCAAATTCTTCGGCAACCTTTGATTCAGGCGCCTCGGGTGGAATGCGCGCCGAGCCAAACACCACAACTTTTCGAAAGTGAGCATAGGGCGCGAAGATTTTCGCCGCGTAACGCATTTCCTTAAGCGAACGATTCATTAGCTTCAAATCCGCCACGCTCATTTCGTCCCGCGCCATTTTCAACGCGGTAACGATCATCTCCTCGATTAATTCCGGTGTTTTGTTTGCACCCCAATCACGAACGAGCTCTCGGACGCGCTCACCAAACGGTGCTTCCAACGTCCACAGCCGGCGCGTCGGCTGGTCTTGAATCGTCCCGGTAAAATCTTCCACGCCGAACTGTAGAGGCGGCTGTGTCAGCCGCAAATTCCGCTGTGCGCGGGCGATTGAGATCAATGGAGCCGTCGGGAGACGAGCGACCGTGAAAAGAACCGAGTCAATCGCCCTCTATCCTGCTGCGATCAAATCGGCCAAAATCTCGCGCATGTGCCGAATCGGCAGCGAAAAATGCCCTTCATTGTCGACGTAGCGCGCAACGCAGTCAGGCAAGCGCTTCGCCGTTTCTTCAGCAACCCGGAACGAAAATGCCCGGTCCTGTTTTCCGTGCCACAACCGCACCGGAACATCGACATCCTCCAACCGAAAACCCCAGGGCCTTCCGTAGATTTCGGCATCGGCCATCACACCGTCGGCTCCGGACCCGAGCCACGCTCTGCGCTGACTTTCAAAGCAAACATTGAATGCCGCATCGTCGCGAAACGCTTCTGCATCAGGTCGCGGCAACGTGTGCAAAAAGCTCCGCGCGATCCGTAACGACGTTCGCCACGAGATAATTGGCCGCACCAGATAGAAAGATGCGCGCAACAAGCGCGGCTGGTTCCAATAAGACCACATCATCCATCGATACAACGGGAGCAATCCGCTGTGGTCACTCAGATCGGCGAACGGGACCGCACCGCTGACAACGGCCACTCGGCCGACGCGCTCCGGCATTTTCAAACCCGTCACGTACGCATAAGGCGCTCCGCCGGAAATAGCGAGCACATGGAATCGGCCGATGCTGAGATGATCGGCAAACTGCTGCAGAAGGTCCGGCCAATCGAGCAATTGTCTGTCTGGTTGAAAGGTTGAATCACAAATTCCAGGTCGATCGGCCGAAATGATTCTGACGTTCAATTCGCGGGCGGCGGCATCGGCCAGTTCTCCCATCGTTCGTGAGCTTGGCCAGCCGTGAAAAAAGAAAACCGGTTCGCCATCTGCGCAGCCATATTCGGCAAAGGCAAGCCGGCCCCCGTTTTTCAGCGACAAGAATTTGCAGTCGTCCATTGACTTTCAATTATTTGCCGAATTCAGACCCGAGGAAAATCCTCTTTCCCGCTTGCGATTCGCGCTGTAACTTTTTGCACGTAAACCTGACTCGGTTTTCGAAACTCAAGTGTATGAATGAAAAGAAACCGATTAGCGGAAAAATCGAGCTCCATGGGAACGGCATGGGCGTTCCCTCCCCTGAAGACATTGAGCGCCGGGCGCGCGAAATTGCAATGATTGACGAGCGCAATCCGGACGAATTCAGCGACACTGATTGGCGGCAGGCCCGCGAAGAATTGTTGGGCGACCAGGAAACGAAGCCACCGGAAGAAGACGACAAAAACATCAAGCTTGAATACGAGTGGGAAGTGACCCCGGACAACCGTGGACACCGCGTGCCGCGTCCGGGAGTCGATGAAGAAGACGAGACGATCGGCGAACAGCTCGTAAGCGATGGCCGCGAAGAAGCCGCCCACGATCAAATGCTCGAAGCGCGCCGGGAAGAGCTCGAACAGGAGGGCGGAATTACTTGATCCAGGCCGCGGTCGCTAAAGAAAATCGGACAGCGACCGCGCCACCGCGCTCGCGCGAAAGCTCTTCGTCTCCGGAGAGTCTTCTTGGACGGTTTCACGAAGTTCGGAAGTTCACTGGCAAACTTTCTGAAAATCTCGCCCCGGAAGACTGCGTCGTGCAATCGATTCCGGATGTCAGCCCGACCAAATGGCATCTCGCGCATACAACCTGGTTTTTCGAGACTTTCATCTTAAAAAAATGGGTTCCCGGATATCACGATGCCGTTCCGGAGTACGCTTATCTTTTCAATTCCTATTACAACGCCGCTGGCACGATGCATCGGCGAGATCTCCGCGGCCTGATTTCGCGACCGACGGTACCAGAGACGAAAAAATATCGCGAGTCGGTCGATTCGGGCATTGATGAGTTAATCTCCGGCGCCGATGAGAAATTGTTTCGCGAGATCGAACCAATCCTCATCCTGGGAATTCACCACGAACAACAGCACCAGGAGCTGCTGATCACCGACATCAAACACGTCTTTGCGCAAAACCCACTCTATCCAGTTTTTCGTGCCGATGAAACGCGTTCTCCGAGCGCTTTGGATCGCGCCGGGACGCCGGGATCCACCCAATTTATTGAGTTTGATGAAACGACGATTGAGATCGGCCACGATGGCGCTGGATTCTCCTACGATAACGAAGGGCCGCGTCATCGCGCACTCGTTCTGCCGTTCTCGCTGGCGAATCGCCTCGTCACCAATCGCGAATATCTCGGGTTCATGGCCGACCATGGTTATTCGCGCCCCGAGTTTTGGCTCTCGTTAGGCTGGATGGCCGTGACCGAACAAAACTGGCGCGCCCCTCTTTATTGGGTCGAACGCGACGGCGAATGGTGGAATTTCACCTTGTCCGGTTTGCGCAAAGTAGATCCGGACGAACCGGTCACCCATCTGAGTTATTTCGAAGCCGATGCCTACGCGAATTGGGCCGGCGCGCGACTGCCGACGGAATTCGAATGGGAACGCGCAGCAGCGAAGATCGAGATCGACGGAAACTTTGTTGAGTGCGAACGCTTTCATCCGAAGGCGCTGGAGCAGGCGCCGCGAAACCAGGAACTTGCGCAAATGTTTGGCGATGTCTGGGAATGGACACGGAGTTCGTACTCGCCTTACCCCGGTTACCGCGCGGGACCGGGCGCGCTCGGCGAATACAACGGGAAGTTCATGTGCAATCAATACGTGCTCCGCGGCGGTTCCTGCGCCACGTCGCGGACTCACATCCGCAAAACCTACCGGAATTTCTTTCAACCCGAGAAGCGGTGGCAATTCATGGGGATCCGGTTGGCGCGCGATCTGTCGTGAAACAAAACATCGAAACCGCGAAACCGGTTTTTCGCGACGAAGTTCTGGCCGGCCTTTCCAAGTCCCCGCGGCAACTGCCGTATAAGTTCTTTTACGACGAGCACGGCGCGCAGTTGTTTCGGCAAATCTGCGAGCTGCCCGAATATTACGTCACCCGAACCGAAATCGAGATCCTGCGGTTGCATGGCGCGGAGATGGCCGCAGCTCTTGGACCGCAAATCGAGTTGATCGGTCTCGGCACCGGCGCCGGAACCAAAACCAAGATCCTGCTCGAAGAGCTGGAGTGTCCAGCAGTGTACGTCCCGATCGACATCTCGAAGGAGCAACTGGAGAAATCGTCGGAGCGTTTCCGCAAGATGTTTCCAAATCTGCAAATCCTCCCGGTCGCCGCTGATTATCTCGAGCCCTTCGAACTGCCGTTGCCACGTCAGCTCTCGTCACGGAGCGTGGTTTATTTTCCAGGGTCCACGATTGGCAATTTCGAACCCGATGATGCGAGCGAATTTCTGTCGCGCCTGGTCGAGCTAGTCGGCGAAGGCGGCGGCCTGCTCATCGGCGTCGACCTTCAGAAGGATCGACATGTTATTGAGACCGCTTATAACGACAGCGCCGGAGTCACTGCGAAGTTCAACAAGAACCTGCTCGCCCGAATTAATCGCGAGCTCGGCGCCGATTTCGATCTTGCCCATTGGCAGCATTACGCCATCTACAATCCGGCCGAAGGACGCATCGAGATTTATCTGATCAGCGAAGCCGATCAGACTGTGCGCATCTGTGACGAATCATTTGAGTTTCGGGCCGGCGAAAAAATTCTCACTGAGTATTCCTACAAGCACACCATCGGCGGATTCACCATGCTTGCGCGCCAGGCCGGTTTCGAATTTCAGCAGGTCTGGACGGATGACCAGCGGTGGTTTGGTGTTTTCTATTTCACCGTGGCAAACTAGCCAGCGGTGAGAGCATTGGTCCAACTGGTCGGCGTTTCGAAAACCTTCGGCGACGCACCCGCCGTCCATGAAATCGATCTCTCGATCGAGAGCGGCAAAACAACGGTGCTGATCGGGCCCAGTGGCTGCGGCAAGTCGACTTTGCTGCGTCTCATCATCGGTTTGCTCGAACCCGACAGCGGCGAAATCAAATTCGACGGAACTTCACTTCAGCCTGATAAAATCGAGATCGTCCGGCGGCGCGTCGGTTACGTTATTCAGGAAGGCGGACTTTTTCCGCACCTGACCGCGCGCGCAAACATTTTACTGATGGCGCGTCATCTTGGCCGCACTGAAAACGAAATGTTTTCTCGATTGTCCGACGTTTGCGCGCTGGCGCGCTTCCCCGAGAATCTTCTCGATCGATATCCGCTCGAACTGTCCGGCGGCCAACGGCAACGCGTAAGCTTGATGCGCGCGTTGATTCTTTCCCCTGAGTTGTTGCTGCTCGACGAGCCACTCGGCGCCCTCGATCCGCTCGTGCGTGCGGCCCTGCAAGAAGACTTGAAGAAAATCTTCGCGCAGTTGAAGCAGACCGCACTGCTTGTCACTCACGACCTCGCCGAGGCCGCATATCTTGGTGATGAAATCGTTCTCATGAACGAAGGGCGAATCGTGCAGCAAGGTTCGCTCAAAGATCTCCAGCAAAATCCGGCAGATGATTTCGTTACCGAATTTATCAACGCCCAGCGGAGTCTTGCTGTCCTATGAAAAGAATCAGGAAAGCAGGAAAACAGGAAAGAGTATTTCGACTTCTTCGTTTTTCCTGCATTCCTGCGTTCCTTATTTTCTTTTCTGGTTCGCTCTGTGCCGCGCAGGTCGTGATCGGTTCCAAGAAATTTACCGAGTCTTACGTGCTCGGCGAGATCGCGAAGCGCCAGCTGAGTGATGCTGGAGTTCCAGTCGAACATCGCCAGGGAATGGGCGGGACGATCATTCTTTGGCAGGCGATCCGTGGCGGACAGATCGACGCCTATCCGGAATACACCGGGACAATTGTTCAGGAGATCTTGAAACGCAGCGATCCGATGCATGTCGATTTCATCGCGGATGAGCTGCGAAAATTGGGAATTGGGATGACCAAACCGCTCGGCTTCAATAATACTTACGCACTGGTGATGCTGCGCAAACGCGC